>Ga0207883_1000015_pt1 | contig 203620 bp, 178 predicted proteins | sample MalvirmetaMSP109_FD_184229 | JGI IMG/M metagenome (GOLD analysis project Ga0207883, IMG submission 184229) | Marine viral communities from the Deep Pacific Ocean - MSP-109 (SPAdes) | ecosystem: Environmental > Aquatic > Marine > Oceanic | place: Pacific Ocean | collected 2011-05-21 | reverse complement strand
AATGTACCGACACAGGCGTTCACGCTTGCCTCTCTGATTTTCCTCACAGCTGACCCCGGCGTGCAGAGAGAAGCCATTGGCCGTGGCCACCCGCTCCAGTCCGGGATCAGGTCTGTCCAGCGGGCGGATGGTGCGGATCATGAAGGCTTTGCGTCCCTGCTGTGAGCCGACGGCTATGCGGTAAGTGATGGAACTGCCCAGAATCTGGGGCATGGCATCAGTATCCTCGGCTGGATTGAGATCCAGCCAGGCGCTCTCGGTGTCCTGTTCCAGCAAGCCCTGGCGCTCAAGGCAGCGGCCGACGCGCTGGCTGATCGACTGAACCAGATCCTCCAGCTCCCTCTTACTCGGTGCTTTGACGCGCTGAAAGCGGGGCGGCCTGTTGTCGCGATACAGATAGACGCCATCCAGGAACAAAATATGAAAGTGAATGTTGAGGTTAAGGGCGCTGCCGAAGCGCTGGATCAACGTCACTGCCCCGGTGGCGCCATCCCTGAGCGATAATCCGGCCTTGTGGATCAGGTGGGTGGAGATCGCCCGGCAAACGATGCCCAGCACCTTGCCCATGGCCTGGGGGTGGGCGGCAAACAGGTAGCGTAGGGGAAAGGGGAAGCTGATGACCCACTGGCGAAGCGGGACATCGGGAAATACCTCATCGGCCAGTAGGGCGGCGGTCTCGGCCATTCGGCGGGCGCCACAACTGGGGCAGAACCCGCGCTTCTTGCAGGAAAATGCTACAAGTCGTTCGAAATGACATTTGTCACAGCGTACCCGGAGAAAGCCGTGCTCGAGGCGGCCGCACTTCAGGTAGGCCTCGAACTCCCTGTGGACATGGTCTGGCAGGGATTTGCCCTGCTGGGCCAGTTGGTCCACAAGGGCGGGGTAGTGTTTTTCGACGAGCTGGTAGAGTAGTGTCTGCTCGGGTTGATGGCGTTCGTAGGCGGTTTTGCCAAGGCCATCCCTGCCTTGTGCCAACATGGTGGTTTCCGCCTCGGATCTCCATCGTGCGGAACGAACCAGATTGGGGCAGCAGCACGAGGAATGCCACGTCCGAAGCGTGCGGTGAAACTGCTTTAGGACATCAGATCTGCCCCGTGTACGCTCGCGTTGGTCGGGCCAGACGGGAGAGAAACTCGGCGGCAAATGAGTCAGAGGGCAATTTGCAGCCGGTAAGCGGATGCGCTCAAGTCACTGCCAGGCGCAGCGGGTAGTGACGTGGGCAGCACGCGTTCCGGCAATAAAGTCAGTAAAAAGTCGGGACAATGTATTTTCGGGGGTGGTTACAGTGGAACCACCCCCTGAAAGGCGGATTTGGTTGTGCAAACACAGTCAAATATGGCCAAACTACCTTGAAGTGAGCTTTCCGGACCATTGGTGGCGGCAAGTTTTCGCGCTGCCGGGCAGAAACCACGCCTGATTCAGGCGGAGTTCTTTGTGACACCCGTATTCCGGGTTCCTATAATCGACCCCAGCACAGAATTTTGTCGCTGCCACTGCGCTTAAAGTGGCAAGGAAGACCCCACCTTGCGAAAGCGAATGGGGTAGGCAGAATCCGGTTGTATTGGAATCTGCGGAATGCGTCACTCAGGGCCAGTTTTGACGCAGCGGTCAGTGATGACCAGGTCCATCTTCGAACTATCGCAGTGCCGCTTGGTCTGGGTACCGCACCTTTAAATCTTTCCCGCTCGTTGTGGGGACTATTCCATAACCGCTGTTAATGGCCGGGCATTTCTGCCGGACTGAATGACAGCATCTTCAACCACGCAAACACACTGGCGGTCAGTGCGTTCTGCATTTTTTAATTAAGGAGGTAGCTCCACCCCAGCCTCTGGCTGGATAACCGTTGGTTTGCACGGGCCAGTTTTTGCCAGAAAACACACCGTGCTGTCTATGGCCAGACACATTCAGGTCATCCGGGATTGGTGTCCCGTGATCGCACCGCTTGTCGGGCCTGCGCAGCTTCTGTTGCCAGGTGATCAGAAACACTCACCAAAGGAAACAACACTATGAGAGACCTGAACTACCAACTGAAAATGTTATGCAAACACAGCCATGAAGGCAGCTTTAAAACGCGGGTGGGCCGTGAGCGTCAATTGAGCGCCATTGCCAACCAGTTATACGACCTGGGATTCAGGCAATTAAAGGCCACGTCCCTCAAACAAAAGCATGTCCAGGCCCTGGTGGATGAGTGGCTGAAACAGAACCTTTCACCCGGCACCATCAAGAACCGGATGAGCTGTTTACGCTGGTGGGCGGAGAAGGTTAACAAGCGGGCCGTCGTCGCCGGCTCCAACGACTTTTACGGGATACCAGACCGGCAATTTGTATCAGACACCAGCAAGGCTAAAGACCTGAAAAGGGACCAACTCGCTCTGGTCAAAGATGAATATGTGAGGATGAGCCTGCGGCTGCAGCAGGCCTTCGGGCTCAGACGGGAGGAAGCCCTGAAGATCCAGCCCCGGTGGGCGGATCGAGGCGATCAACTGCAACTCAAGGCCAGCTGGACCAAGGGCGGGCGGGAACGCACCGTCCCCATCCGCACCCAGGAACAACGCTCCCTGCTGGAACAGGCCAAGCGACTGGCTGGGTTCGGTTCGCTGATCCCCCGGGGCCGGCAATACATAGAGCAGCTCAGGATCTACGAGCGCCACACCGCTAATGCCGGGCTATCGAAAATGCACGGCCTGCGTCATGCCTATGCCCAGCAGCGGTATCGGGAACTCACCGGCTGGCCCGCGCCCCATGCGGGCGGGCCAAGCAAAAAGGCAATGACCGAGACTCAACAGCAGGCCGATCAGCGGGCCCGCCTGATCATCAGTAGTGAGTTGGGCCATGTCAGAGCCCAGATTACTGCAGTTTACGTAGGAAGATAGGTGATGCAGATACAGCCTCGCCTCCTCCGACTCCGTGATGCCCCTACCTACCTCGGCATGGACCGCAACCGCTTTAACCGGGAGGTACGTCCTGAACTGACCGAGCTTCGGATCGGCAAACAGGGTGTCGCCTTTGACCGCCTTGAAATGGATGCCTGGGTGGACCACTATATGCGGTGCAACGGGCGTCCCGCACGTAATCGAGGAGATGAAGTATGGGACGCAATCGAAGCTCCGGGCTGCGGAATCGGGGTGGGATCTGGCATATCGACAAGCAGGTCCTCGGCCACCGCATTCACGAAAGCACTGGAACGAGTGAACTCAAGACAGCGGAACTGATGTTAGCCCGCCGGATTGAGCAGATCAGGCAGGCGTCAGTATTCGGCATACGGCCGGTGCGCATTTTTCGCGAGGCAGCCACGCGCTTTCTCGAGGAGAATACCCATCTCGCCACCATTCGGACCTACGCCTTCCATCTGAAAGAGCTGGACCCTTACATCGGCGATCTGCCCTTGTATCAGGTCCATATGGGAACACTACAAGCCTATATAGATAGAAGGAAGAAGGAGGGAAAGAAGAACAAGACCGTCAACGGCGCGCTGGCCACAGTGCGCAGGGTACTCAACCTGAGTGCCCGCCTGTGGCGCGACGAACACGGTTTGACCTGGCTGGAGACAGCACCGCTGATACAGTTGCTGCCTCTGCACGATGCCAGGCGCCCCTACCCGCTGAGTTGGGAGGAGCAACACCGGCTGTTCAAGGCGCTGCCAGACCATCTTAGCCGGATGTGTCTGTTCAAGGTGAATACCGGTTGCCGTGACGGTGAGGTGTGTAGCTTGCGATGGGATTGGGAGATCGATGTGCCGGAACTCGACACCTCGGTGTTTCTCATTCCGGGAGAGAGGGTCAAGAACCGGGAGGATCGGTTGGTGGTGTTGAATCGGGTGGCAAAGTCAGTCATTGAGAGCGTGCGCGGGCAACACCCCGAGCGCGTTTTCACCTACTACGGCCGTCCGGTGCGAAGCATCAACAATAATGGCTGGAAGTCGGTGCGGCGAAAACTGGAGATGCCCATACGGGTACACGACCTGAAGCACACCTTCGGTCGCCGCTTGCGCGCGGCCGGGGTGCCGTTGGAAACCCGGAAAATATTGCTTGGCCACAAGAACGGCGACATCACCACGCACTACTCTGCGCCGGAGCTAGAGGAGCTCATAGAGGCGTCAAACAGGGTGTGTGAAGGAAAGTCCGGCAAAACTCCGGCACTGGTAGTGCTGAAGCACCGGACGCTGAGCGCGGTGACGCGCTAAGCAATTGGAAAAAAAGGGGAAAATTGGTGGGCCGTGCTGGATTCGAACCAGCGACCAATTGGTTAAAAGCCAACTGCTCTACCAACTGAGCTAACGGCCCCGAAAGAGGAGCGTATAGTACGGATTTGGCAATAAAACTCAAGGGGTTTTTACGCCAACGCCTGCAATAATCCCGCTATGGCCGGTAACGCGTCGGGTCGGGAACCCCAGCCTGCAGAAATCCGTCGCGGCGCAGGCGGCAGGCGTCGCAGCGGCCACAGGCCAGGCCCTGGTCCGTTGCCTGATAGCAGGAGACGGTCAGGGAGTAGTCGACATCATGTGCGATGCCAGCGGCAATGATCTCCGCCTTGGACAGGTGCATCAGCGGCGTGTGGATGGTGAGCCTGTGCCCCTCCACGCCGGCCCGGGTGGCAAGATTGGCCATCTCCTCGAAGGCGGCGATATAGTCGGGCCGGCAATCCGGGTAGCCGGAGTAATCCACGGCATTCACGCCAATGAAGATATCGCGGGCCTCCAGCACTTCGGCCCAGCCCAGCGCGATGGACAAAAACACCGTATTGCGCGCCGGCACATAGGTCACGGGTATGCCGGTAGTGGCTACTTCAGGTACGGCGATCTCCGGGTCCGTGAGCGCAGAACCACCGATACTGTCGAGGTTCAGGGTGACAACCTTGTGCTGCACGTTCCCGGCAGCGGCGGAAACACGCGACGCGGCCACCAGCTCGGCGCGATGGCGCTGACCGTAGTCAAAACTCAGGGTATAGCATTCGTAGCCCTGCCTCAGCGCCATCGCGAGCACCGTGGTCGAGTCCAGGCCACCCGACACCAGGATGACCGCGCGCCGCCCACGGCCGGGGCTCTCAGTGGCCGGGCTCATCGTTCCACAGCAGTTTGTGCAGTTGCAACTGCAGGCGTACAGGCAGTTTGTCAGCCAGTATCCACTCGGCGAGGTCGCGCCCGTGCAGCTGGCCATGGCTGGGGGAAAACAACACATCCGACACACGGCGGGCCAGGTCGTATTCGTCCAGTTTGAAGCGCGCCCACTCGTAGTCAGCCCGGTCACAAATCACAAACTTGATCTGGTCGCGGGGGGTCAGGTACTGAATGTTGGCGTAGTCGTTCCGGTGAGCCTCTGCGGAGGCCGGTGTCTTCAGGTCGAGCACCTTCACCACGCGCGCATCCACCTCCGCGACCGGCAGCGCCCCGGAAGTCTCCAGCGACACCTCGTAGCCTGCATCACACAGTGCGGCCAGCAAGGGCAGGCAGCTCTTCTGCGCCAGTGGCTCACCGCCGGTGACCGTCACAAAGCGGGGTGCAAAGCGGGCGACCTCGGCGAGCACATCCGAGAGTCCACGCTGCTCACCGCCACTGAAGGCGTAGGCGGTATCGCAGTAGACGCAGCGCAGCGGGCAGCCGGTGAGACGGACAAACACGGTTGGCAGGCCTACCGTGCGCGCCTCACCCTGCAGGGAATAGAAGATCTCGGTGATCCGCAGCGTCGTTTCTGCGGCGGTATCAGCTGCGCCGCCGCCTGTGATGGATGCCAGGTATGTCATGGTCTGACCGGGGTCAGTAGTTGTCGTTGATGAAGTCCTGCGCCAGCTTGACCGCCGCGCTGTTGGAGGACCCATACTCGTTGATTACCCGATCGAGAAACTCCCGAGCCCGGTCGCGGTTACCTTTGGTGTAGTGAATCTTGCCGAGCTTGAACAGGGCATCAGGCACCTTGGAATCGGCGGGATACAGGTCCAGCAGCAGCATGAAGGACTGCCGCGCCGCCTCCACGTCCGGTGGCGTGGTGACCAGATAGAGTTCTCCCAACCAGTAGTGCGCGTTCGGCGTAAAGCGACCGGCCGGATAATCGCGCAGGAACTGCTGGAATGCGCTGACCGCCTCATCAAACTTCTGCTCGCGCACCAACCCATATGCCGCCTGGTAGGCCGCCGACTCGCCCGGTTGGGCCGCCGTCGGTTGGGCCGCAGGGGCGGACGCCGGAGCAGACGCGGCCGGCGCCGAAGGGGAGCCCGTTGAGGTCGCACCCTCGGTCGGCAGGGGCGCCACCTCATCAACGCTGCCACCGGCCAGCAGGCTCAGGCGACGGTCGATATCCAGGTAACGTTCCAGACTCTGGCTCTTGAGGGTTCGCAGCTCGTGGGCCTGTTCTTCCACAATGCCATTGAGGCGCATGACTTCCTGCTGCAACTGCTGGACCTGCAGCATCAACTGCCCCGCGTTAGCGCCGCTGGCGGCAACGGGCGCCGGGGCCACGGTGGTGGCCGGGGCGGTGGACGCGGACTGCTCCGGCCTGGCCGAGGTGCCGATGCCATAGCTGGTTACCGGATAGGCCTGAGCCGGCTGTGCAGCCTGCGTGCCGCTGGCACTGGCCGGACGACCCTCGGAGGCTGCGCGCTCCGCCTCGAGGTCGATGTACTCCTGGGCCTGAGCCAGAACGCAGAACGGGCCGACCGCGAGGGCCAGCCCGTTTGCCAGCAGCGTTCGAGTGAACGCTTTGCCAAACAACAGCATGCGCTACCCGCGCCTTACTTCAGCTCAACGCGGCGGTTCTGGGACCAGTTGGCCTCGCCGGAACCGTAAGCGATGGGCTGTTCTTCGCCGTAGCTGACCGTTTCGATGCGGTAGCTGGCGATGCCGTTAACCACCATGTAGTCGCGAACCGTGTTGGCACGACGCTCGCCCAGCGCCATGTTGTACTCACGGGTACCGCGCTCGTCGGTGTGGCCTTCAAGGCGAACACTGCGGTCATTGGTCCGCAGCAGCGCGATGTGGGCGTCCAGGGCGGCCTGCGCCTGGGGCTTCAACGTGGAGCTGTCGTAGTCGAAATAGAACACGTTGCCCACAGCAGCAACGGCATCCTGCAGACGACGCTCAGCCATCGCGGCGTCCTCCATGGCAGCCCGCTCAGCGGCGGAGCGTGCCGCAGCTTCGGCGGCAGCGGCATCGGCGGCTGAAGACTCGTCTTTCGTGTCTTTGCTCGAACAGGCGGCCAGAAACACTGCCGCGAAGAGCAGGGTGAACACCTTACCGGCAACAGTCAGTTGTTTCATTGCTTTGCTTTCCTTCGGATAAATGATGACATTGGTTACAAGAGCCGCGTTAGCGGCTCATATACGGTGACCATGCCGGTTCACGGACATCGCCTTCGCGCGCCGGTAAACGGAATTTCACGCCTCCATCCACGGATACAGCAGCCAGAATGCCACGATCCCCAGACTTGGTGCCGTACAATACCATAGAGCCGTTGGGCGCGATACTGGGACTTTCATCGAGATCAGTACCCGTCAGGATCTGCAGGCGGTTGGTGACCAGATCCTGCAGGGCGATATGAAACTGTCCGCCGGCCTGGTGCACCATCACCAGATTACGCCCGTCCTGGGCGACGCGTGCCCGGGCGTTATAGCTGCCTTCGTAGGTCAGCCTCTCGGTGGCACCACTACGCAGGTCATAGCGGTAGATCTGCGGGCGCCCGCCGCGGTCCGAGGTAAACAGGATGGAGCGGCCATCCGGCATCCAGGTGGGCTCGGTATCGATGGCGTAGTGGCGCGTCAGCTGGGTCAATTCGCGGGTGCGCAAATCCATCAGGTAGATATCCGGGTTGCCATCCTTCGACAGCACCATGGCCATGGAATTACCGTCCGGCGACCAGGCCGGAGCACCGTTAAGACCGCGGAAATTGGTGAGCTGCACCCGCGCACCCGTGGCCAGTTCCTGACGGTAAATGGCGGGCCGACTGGTTTCGAACGAGACATAGGCGATGTGCTTGCCATCCGGCGACCAGGACGGCGCCATGATCGGCTCACGCGACTCCAGCAGCACGATGGGGCGGGCCCCGTCGGAGTCGGACAGCGTCAGGCGGTAGAAGTCCTTGCCCCCGGGATTGCGCGTGACCGATACGTACAGCAGACGGGTGGCGAAGGCGCCCGGGATGCCGGTGAGCGTCTCGTACACCTCGTCGGCGACGCGGTGGGCGAGCATGCGGGCGTCGTTGACATGCCCCTCCTCGTAACCGCTCAGGACCCGAGCCTGACGATTGACATCGAAAAGCTCATACTCAATGCGCATCTGAACCTGCCCGGTCACCGAGGCCCGACCAATCAGCACATACTCAGTGTTGATGGCCCGCCAGTCGCGGTAGAACACTTCCTGCTGTGTCGAGGGCCGGGCCAGCATATCGCCGCGCCCCACCGGATCGAACTGGCCGCTGCGCGCCAGGTCGTTGTCAATGACCTGCGCGACATCCTCGGGCGCCGTTCCACTGCCCTGCCAAGCGAACGGCACGACTGCAATGGCAGTGGGGTTATCCATGCCCTGGGTGATCTCAATCACCAATTCGGCCCGGGCGCTCGTCGTTGCCAGCGCGAACACAGTCGCGACCAGCACTGCTGTCAGGTGTTTCATCAGTAACGTAGATCCTCTGGTCGGAATAACAGGCGGAAGCGCCTGAAGTTCTGTTCAAACTCACGGGGCGGCAGGTTCTTCAACTCCGGGAAGTTCCCGGCGCGCTCCACCGCGGCGATGGCCGAGCGGTCAAACGCCGTGTCGCCGCTGCTACGCAGCACGCTGACACTGACCACCTCGCCCGTGGGTATCAATTGTATGGACAACAAAACCTCCATCCCGTTGCGCGCGGTGGGCGGCCGGCTCCAGCGCTGCTCCACCGTCTGTCGGATCAGTGAAGCATAGCTGGCCGCCAGCTCCGCTGCCGCCGCCGCAGCGCGCGCGGCCTGGGCTGCCGCCTCGCGCCGCGCGGCTTCCTGGCGTGCCTGCTCGGCCAGTTCCTGCGCCGTCGGCCCCTTGGGCTCCGGTTTGGGTTCGGGCTTGGGTTTCTCCGCCGGCTTGGGGGCTGGCTTTGGCTCCGGCTTGGGAGCGGGCTTGGGCTCGTGCTTGGGTTCCGGCTTCGGCGCGGGCTTGGGCTCCGGTTTGGGCTCCGGTTTGGGCTCCGGTTTTGGCACCGGCTTCGGCACCGGCTTCGGTTCGGGCTTCGGTGGCGGCTTGGCCACAGGCTTGGGCTCCGGCTTGGGTGCCGGCTTCGGCTGGGCCTCGTTCATGGTCACCAGCGTTGCATTGATCACCTTGGGAGCCGGCTTCGGCTTCACCACGCGCTCATCGGACAAGGTCCAGTTCGCGGTCAACAGAAAAATGACCAACCCGTGCAGGGCGACAGTCGCCAGCGCAGGGCGCACAATAATGCGCGGCGTGACCGGTTTGGCATACAGCGATGTCACTGCGGGGGCTCTGTCACCAGTCCAACGCTGGGTGCACCGGCTTCCTGCAGGGCGGCCATGAGCGTGACCACTTCACCGTAGGGCACCGCGCGGTCACCCCAGACCAGCACCGGCTTCTCGGGGCTGCGTCGCATCACGGCGCCGACGCGCTGGGAGATGGTGGCCAGGGTAAGCGCCTGCTCCTGCTCCTCCCCGAGGTTGAGGAACAGCTGGCCCGCACTGTCGATAGAGATAATGAGCGGCTCACTGTCCTGGTTCTCCACCGGGTCTGCGTCTGCCGTCGGCAGGTCGACCTTGACCCCCTGCATGAGCATGGGGGCGGTCACCATGAAAATGATAAGCAGCACCAGCATGACGTCGATGTAGGGCACGACGTTGATGTCGGCCATGGCACGGTGTTTATCGCGCGATCTGGACACGGTGGCGGCTACCCTGCTTTGCGATCACGTGACCGGAGGGCGTAGGCCTGCCGGTAGAGGATGCTGGAAAACTCATCGACGAAGGTGTCGTAGCGATTCAGGAAGTTGTCCATGCGGTTGGAAAACCGGTTATAGGCCAGCACCGCGGGTATTGCGGCAAACAGGCCCATGGCCGTGGCAATCAGCGCTTCGGATATACCGGGCGCCACCGTGGCCAGCGTCGCCTGGGTGGCATTGGCCAGGCCGCGGAACGAGTTCATGATGCCCCAGACCGTGCCAAACAGGCCGATATAGGGGCTGGTGGAGCCTACCGAGGCGAGAAACGACAGGTGCTTTTCCAGCCGCTCCTCTTCGCGCAACATGGCCACCCGCATGGCGCGGCGCGAGCCTTCGATGACGGCTTCCGAATCCATCTCAGACTGCTTGGCCAGCCGCGAGAACTCCTTGAACCCCGCGCGGAAAATGCTCTCCATACCGACGATGAGTGCACCGTCCTCGGCGCGCTCGTTGCCCTCACGGTAGAGCTGGGAGAGGTCGATGCCCGACCAGAACCGTTCCTCGAAGTCGTACATATCTTCCCGGCTGTTGCGGAAATAGATGAAGCGCTGAACGATCATGTACCAGGAGGCCATAGAGGCGAGCAGCAGCGTGAGCATCACCAGCTTGACGGTGACACCCGCTTCCATAATCAGGTGAACAATACTTAATTGCGCTTCCAAGTGTCGGGCTCCCCCTCAGTGAACCTGCGCGCTGCGCAGGGTATCCAACATGATGCGTGGCAACCGCCGGGGCTTGAGTCCAGAGCGGTCAACACAGGCAATCGTGACCTCTGCCGAGGCCAATAACGCGTTGTCGAGACAGACCTCCTGCTGCAGGCGCATCGTGGCACCGCGCGCCTCCCGCAGGCGAACCTTCACCTGCAACTCATCATCCAGACGGGCCGGCCGGTGGTAGCGAACGGCCACGTCGTGCACCACGAACATCAGGTCGTGGTTGAAGATGTAGTCTTTGCCAAAGCCCAGGCTGCGCATGAACTCCGTCCGGGCGCGCTCCATGAATTTCAGGTAATTGACGTAGTAGACGATGCCACCGGCGTCGGTGTCTTCTATGTAGACGCGCAGCTTAATCGAAAATTCCGCCGTGCTCACGCGCTGTCGTCCTGATCAGGCTCCAATGGTAATTGTGCCACTTCCGGGTGGCTCGCAGCCGGCAGACCGAAGTGCAGGTACGCGCTGCGGGTGACCATGCGCCCGCGTGGGGTGCGCACCATATACCCCTGCTGGATGAGGTAGGGTTCCAGCACATCCTCAATCGTACCCCGCTCCTCGGATATCGCCGCGGCCAGGCTGTCCACCCCGACCGGGCCGCCGTCGAATTTCTCGATCATGGCCAACAGCAGGCGGCGGTCCTGGTGATCGAAGCCGCGGTGGTCGACACTCAGCATATCCAGCGCATGATCCGCCACCTCGGCCGTGATGTGACCGTCTGCCTTCACTTCCGCGTAATCCCGCACCCGCCGCAACAGCCGGTTGGCAATGCGCGGGGTGCCCCGTGCGCGGCGCGCGATTTCCATCGCGCCGTGGCTGTCCATGCCGATGCCGAGGATGGCCGCGGAGCGCGCCACGATCTGTGCCAGATCCTCCACCTGGTAGAACTCCAGGCGCTGCACAATGCCGAACCGGTCGCGCAGGGGAGAGGTCAGCAGGCCGGCGCGGGTAGTCGCACCCACCAGGGTGAACGGCGGCAAATCGAGCTTGATCGAGCGCGCGGCGGGCCCCTCACCGATCATGATGTCGAGCTGGTAATCCTCCATGGCGGGGTAGAGGATCTCCTCGACAACCGGACTGAGCCGATGGATCTCGTCGATAAACAGGACATCACCGGGCTCCAGGTTGGTCATCAGCGCCGCGATGTCGCCCGCCTTCTCCAGCACGGGCCCGGACGTGGTTTTCAGCGATACGCCCATTTCGTTGGCGATGATGCTGGCCAGTGTGGTTTTGCCCAGACCCGGCGGCCCGAATACCAGCGTGTGGTCCAGCGGTTCGCCTCGCCCTCGCGCAGCCTGCAGGAAGATGGCCATCTGGTCGCGCACCGCCGGCTGGCCGACATACTCGGCCAGCGATTTCGGGCGGATGGCGCGGTCCATGGCCTCCTCACGGTCACCCGTTGCCTGGGGCGCGATCAAGCGGTCGGTTTCAATCATCAGCGCTGTACCACGGCTTTCAGGGCGCGACGAATCAGGGCTTCGCTGTCCATCGCATTGTCATCGTTTACCGCGGCTATCATGCGCGCGGCCTCCGCGGGTTTGTAGCCGAGCGCAATCAGCGCGCCCTCGGCATCCGCCACGTGGTCGCTGTGCGCCATGTACGGATCGGCGACCGGGCCGGTATCCGCACCCGCCCACTGGCCCAGCAGATGCTTGAGTTTGTCGCGCATTTCAACCAGCAGGCGCTCAGCGGTTTTCTTGCCCACGCCGGGCAGTGCCACCAGCGCAGACAGATCGTCGCGCTCAACGCAGCGCGCGAAAGCCACCGCATCCATGCCGGAGAGGATGGTCAGCGCCAGCTTGGGGCCGACACCGCTCACCTTGACCAGCTGCCGGAACAGCGCGCGGTCGCGCTCATCGACAAAGCCATAGAGCAGCTGGGCGTCCTCGCGGACGACAAAGTGCGTCAACAGCGTGACATCGGCGCCGAGCGCGGGCAACTGGAACAGGGTGCTCATTGGCACCTGGATGTCGTAGCCCACTCCCCCCACGTCCACCAGAATATCCGGGGGCTGCTTGTAGACCAGGGTGCCACGAATCCTGCCAATCATGCCTGCGGTCGCCTCCTAGCGCATCCGGCGCCGGCGCACCGCGGTGGCGCCGGCAATGTGTATCATACTTTGTTGGCTGTGCGCGTGACACAGGGCCGCTGCCAGCGCGTCGGCGGCATCTTCCTGCGGGTTGGCGGGGAGTTGGAGCAGCACTTTGACCATATGCTGCACCTGCGCCTTGTCCGCGGCGCCGGTACCCACCACGGCCTGCTTGATCTGTCGCGCCGAGTATTCGGCCACCGCGAGGTTCTGTGCGACACCGGCGACGATTGCCGCGCCGCGTGCCTGCCCCAGCTTGAGGGCAGACCCCGCACTCTTGGCCATGAACACCTGCTCGATGGCCAGCTCCGCGGGACAGTGCAGCAGGACCAGTTCGGTGACGCTTTCGAAAATGATGCGCAGGCGCTCGGGGAGGTCGCCGGCGGGCAGCCGAATCACCCCACTGGTGATGTACTCACTGCGCCCCGCAACGTGGTTGATGATGCCAAAGCCCGTCTTGCGGGACCCGGGGTCGATCCCGAGGATGACCGCCATAGTGTGCTCCGAGCGCTGCCAGGAAACCGTTGTCTGTATAAATTTACAGTATTATGGGGCGGGTTCCAACCGCCACAGACAGCAGCGCGCCCGTCACTCAGCGGCCGTCACCCGGGCCTGTCGCAAACGGATGTTCAGCTCTTTCAGCTGGGCATCGTTAACATCACCCGGCGCGTCGGTCAGTGCACAATGGGCGCTCTGTGTCTTCGGGAAGGCGATGACGTCACGGATGGACTGCGAACCGGTCATCAGCATGACCAGGCGGTCCAGGCCGAAGGCGAGCCCGCCGTGGGGTGGCGCACCGTACTGCAGGGCCTGCAGCAGGAAGCCGAATTTCTCCTCCGCCTCTGCATCGCTGATGCCGAGGATACGGAAGACCGCCTGCTGCATCTCGCGCTGGTGGATACGTACGCTGCCACCGCCGAGCTCGGTGCCGTTGAGCACCATGTCGTAGGCCCGGGAAAGCGCCGCTGCCGGGTCGGCCGCCAGCGCCTCCGGCGTGCAGGACGGAGCGGTGAAGGGATGGTGCAGGGGCGTCAGGCCACCTTTGCCGTTGTCTTCAAACATCGGGAAGTCGACCACCCAGAGCGGGGCCCACCCGTCGCGCACCAGGCCCTGATCCTGCGCCACTTTCAGGCGCAACGCGCCGAGCGACTCGTTGACCACGGAGGTTTTATCCGCGCCGAAGAAAACGATGTCGCCGTTCTCGGCCCGCAGACGCTGCATCATTTCCGCGACCACCGCGTCGGGCATGAACTTCAGAATCGGCGACTGCAATCCCTCAATACCTGCCGCGAGGTCATTGACCTTGATCCAGGCGAGGCCGCGTGCCCCGTAAATACCCACGAAACGGGTGTAATCGTCAATCTCCTTGCGGCTGATGCTCGCACCACCCGGCACGCGCAGCGCAGCGACGCGACCAGACGGGTCATCGGCGGGACCGCGAAACACCTTGAAGTCGACCTGCTGCATCAGGTCGTCAATGCTCACCAGTTCCAGGTCGATGCGCAGGTCGGGCTTGTCCGAGCCGAAACGGTCCATCGCCTCGGCCCAGGACATACGTGGAAAGTCGCCGAGATCCACGGCCAGCACCGTCTCGAACAACTGGCGCACCATGCGCTCGGCAATACCCATGATGCCGTCCTCGTCCATGAACGAGGTTTCAATATCGATCTGGGTAAACTCGGGCTGGCGATCAGCGCGCAGATCCTCGTCCCGGAAGCACTTGGCGATCTGGTAGTAGCGGTCGAACCCGGACACCATCAGCAGCTGCTTGAACAGCTGGGGCGACTGCGGCAGGGCAAAGAACTGGCCCGGGTGCGTGCGGCTCGGCACCAGGTAATCGCGTGCACCCTCCGGCGTCGCACGCGTCAGTATCGGGGTCTCGATGTCGAGAAAGCCTTCACCGTCGAGGAAATTGCGCACGGCGGTGGTGATCTTCGCGCGCAGGATCAAACGGTTCTGCATTTCCGGGCGGCGCAGATCCATATAGCGGTACTGCAGGCGAACGTCCTCCCCCACCTGCGTGTGCTCATCAAGCTGGAACGGCGGCGTGGCAGCGGAATTGAGGATCTCCAGTTCCTTGCCCAGTACCTCGATCTCGCCGGTGGCCATCGACGGGTTCACCGTCGCCGCTGCCCGGGCACGAACACGCCCCGTGACACGGAGCACGTACTCGCTGCGCACACGATCCGCGGCGCGGAAGTGCTCCTCGGTATCCGGATCGAAAACCACCTGCACGATGCCGCCGCGGTCACGCATGTCGAGGAAGATCACCCCACCGTGATCGCGACGCCGATCCACCCATCCGCAGAGGGTGACTGTCTGGTCGATGTCGGCCGTGCCCAGGGCGCCGCAATAGTGACTGCGCATAATTCCGTTTCCGTCTATGTCGAATGAGGCCCGGGGGCCGGGAAGCTAACTGGCCGGCTTGGCCTCGCTGGCCTTGGGGCTGCCACTGTCCGCCGACGCAGCAGGTGCTGCCCCGCCGTCGCCGCCGCCCGCTGCCAGGTTTTTCTTGCCGCTGGTCTTGAAGTCGGTCTCGTACCAGCCACCGCCCTTGAGACGGAAGCCCGCGGCCGAGACCTTCTTGCGCAACTCGGCCTTGCCGCAGGCGGGACAATCCACCAACGGCGCATCACTGATTTTCTGCAGGGCCTCATGCAAATGGCCGCAGGACTGACACTGGTACTCGTATATCGGCATGTTGTGTGCTCGCCTGTAGAAGAAAGGACAGCGAAAAATCGAGGCGCGGATTCTACCCCAAGGCAAGTCGAAGGCCAATACCGCAAAAACCGGTGGAAAACAAGGTGGGGAGTAAGACCCTGCACCGGAAGGCGCAAGGCGGGGAGTTGGGGATGCCCGCTCTCGCCGAGAGCGGGCCAGTCGGGCCGCGCTCAGCTGTCGGCGAAGTCCTTCATTTTCTTCAGCGCACGCACTTTGACCGCAACGCTGGCGGGCTTGGCGGCAAAGGTGGTTTCTTCACCGGTGAACGGGTTGATGCCCTTGCGCGCCTTTCTGGCGGGCTTTTTCACCGTGGTGATTTTCATCAGGCCCGGCAGGGTGAACTCGCCCACAGCGCGCTTCTTGAGGCTGCGCTCCATCAGTGACTCGAGCTCAGCCAGAACATCAGACACCTGCTTCTTGCTCAGGCTCGTGCTCTCCGCGATGGATGCCACAATCTGGGTTTTGGTGAGTTTGTCCTTGATCAGCGGAGCGGCCTTCTTCGCCGGAGCCGCGGCTTTCTTGGCCGGTGCCGCCTTGCTGGCTACTTTCTTGGCCGCCGCTTTCTTGGCAGGTGCTTTTTTCGCTGCTGCTTTTTTCGTCGCCATAGTCTTTAAACCTTCGTCTTGTTGAGTAGGGACCCGCATTGAAGCCACACTGACCACTGCCGCTCGCGCAACAGCACCGCTGCCAACAGGCTCTCCGCAAGATATTAACCATCAAACGCTACAATACAAGGGTTTTAGGGGGTCGAGGACGAAAAAAACGCTGTTTTAATCGGGTTTCGGCTCGTTTTGGCGCAACTGCTACCCAGGATGGGCCTCGATTGCACCAATCTGCCACGCCGGGGCGCTGTACCGCAGCGCCCTTCAGACGTAAACTGGGCGGCTCTGAAACCCTGCCCCGGAACCCGTTGCATGCGCACCAGCCAGTACCTCATAAGCACCCAGAAAGAGACCCCCGCCGACGCGGAGGTTATCAGCCACCAGTTGATGTTGCGTGCTGGCCTGGTGCGCAAGCTGGCCGCCGGACTCTACACCTGGCTGCCGCTGGGCCTGCGTGTCCTGCGCAAGGTCGAACAGGTCGTGCGGGAGGAAATGGATGCCAGCGGCGCGCTGGAGGTGAGCATGCCGGTCGTGCAGCCCGCGGAGTTGTGGCAGGAGTCCGGACGCTGGGAACAGTACGGGCCGGAACTGCTGCGCATCCAGGACCGGCACCAGCGCGATTTCTGCCTGGGACCCACCCATGAGGAAGTGATCACCGACCTGATTCGCAACGAGGTAAAAAGCTACAAGCAGTTGCCGCTCAACCTCTACCAGATCCAGACCAAGGTCCGCGACGAGATTCGGCCGCGCTTCGGCATCATGCGCGGGCGCGAATTCCTGATGAAAGACGCCTATTCCTTCCACATCGACCAGGCGTCGCTGGAAGTGACCTACCAGACGATGTACCAGGCCTACAGCAACATCTTCACCCGCCTGGGACTGGAGTTCCGCCCGGTGATCGCCGACAACGGCAGCATCGGGGGCAGCGGCTCACACGAATTCCATGTGCTGGCCAACGCCGGCGAGGACGCGATAGCGTTCAGCGATGGCAGTGACTATGCCGCCAACGTGGAAATGGCCGCGGCGCTGCCGCCCAATAGTGAACGCCGTCCACCAACAGCCGACCTGACCGAGATACCCACACCGGGCGTGCGCAGCATCGAAGACCTGAGCAGGCAGCTATCAATACCTGCGGAGGCGACGGTGAAGACGCTGGTGGTGCACGGCGAGGAGCCCGGCGCGCTGGTAGCACTGGTGCTGCGCGGCGACCATACGCTGAACAGCATCAAGGCAGAAAAGCTGGCCGGCGTCGGCAACCCGCTCACCATGGCCAGCGAAGAGGCCGTGCGCGCCGCCTGCGGTGCCGGCTTTGGCTCCCTGGGCCCCGTCGGCCTGCCCCTGCCGATCATCGTCGATCACAGCGCCGCCCAGCTGGCGGATTTCAGCTGCGGTGCGAACCGCGATGATACCCACCTCACGGGCGTCAACTGGGAGCGCGACTGCCCGCTGACCCGTGTCGAGGACCTGCGCGAAGTGGTTGAAGGCGACCCGAGCCCCGATGGCAAGGGACATCTGCTGATTCGTCGCGGCATTGAGGTGGGGCACATCTTCCAGCTTGGCCGCAAGTACAGCGAAGCCATGAACGCCACGGTACTCGACGAACAGGGCAAGAGCGTCACCATGACCATGGGCTGCTACGGTATCGGCGTCAGTCGCATTGTGGCTGCGGCCATTGAGCAGAACCACGACGAGCGCGGCATAACCTGGCCCGCCGCCATGGCCCCGTTCCAGCTCGTGCTGGTGCCGCTCAACATGCAGAAATCGCAGGCCGTGGCGGACTGTGCAGAGGCGCTCTACCAACAGTTTCGCGAGGCGGGCGTAGACGTATTGCTCGACGATCGCAATGAGCGCCCCGGCGTGAAGTTCGCCGACATGGAGCTCATCGGCATCCCCCACCGCCTCGTCATCGGCGACCGGACGCTCGCCGAGGGCCACCTGGAGTACAAGGGACGTCGCGACGAAGACGCCACACTGCTGCCCGTCGCCGATGCCCTGGCTCGCGTACTCGAGCGCCTGCAAGGCTGATGCGGAGCCGGCGCACCGGCGGGATACACTGGCTGGTGGGGTTGATCCTCACCCTGGTCACGGCGGGCACAGCGTTCGCCCAGCCCGAAGACCCGGAAGAGCGCGAAGCCCTGCGCGCCTTCCTGAATGAAACCATCAATAGCGCCAACAGTTTTCAGGACCGCTACGACGCGGAGGTCTGGCTGGTTGACATGTCGTCGCGCCTCGAGCGCTTTATCAAGGATCCGGAAGAGCGCCTGTTGATTCTGCGCCAGGTACATTCGGCCGCAACACGCGCCTCCTTGCCGCCGGAACTGGTGCTGGCGGTGATCGAGGTGGAGAGCCACTTCGATCGCTTCGCGATTTCCCGCGTCGGCGCCCAGGGCATGATGCAGGTGATGCCTTTCTGGAAGAACGAGATCGGGCGGGCGGACGACAACCTCACTCTCAACCGCACCAATTTCGAGTATGGCAGCCGTATCCTGCAGTTCTACCTGAAAAGGGAGAAGGGCGACCTGCACCGCGCGCTGGCCGCCTACAACGGCAGCCTCGGCAGCCGTCGCTACAGCAACAAGGTCTATGAGGCCTGGTCCAGACGCTGGCGCACTGCACCCCTGCCCTGGTAGGGCGCGTTGACGGCGAACCACGCCGGGGCCACTATTTGACAAGCCTCGTCAGCCTGCCCACTATGCGCCACTGTACGCAGACTCAGGCAACCCCACTGCGATGACCGACATAACACAACTGAGCAAGTGGAACCGCGACCTCTCCCAGGCGATTGCCGCGCTTGGCACCGACGCTTTCTTCCCCGCGTTGATCGCCGCGATCCAGGGCCAGGTTCGCTTCGACTACCCCCAGATATGGCTGTATCACAAGGACCTGCCACCGCAGGTGCTGTATCACGAAATCCCTGCCGACGCCCTGGGCGCGCAGGTGGACACCTACCTCGACGGCCCCTACCGGGAGGACCCTTTCTACCAGACGTCGATGAACCAGCCGCGCTCCAAGTTCTACCGACTGTCGCGGATTACTGCGGGAAAGCTGCGCGAAACACAGTATTACCGCGACTACTATGCCGATACGGGGACCGTAGACGAGGCCATCTACCTGTCGCGCCTGCGCGCCGGCAACGTGATCAACGTGTGCATGATGCGCCTGCCGCGCACCGGGGCGTTCACCGAACAGGAGTATGAAACGCTGTACCTGCTCGCGGAGCCGATATCCGAACTGATCAAGACCCACAGTGAGCACGACGACTTCGCGGTTACCCACCTGATCCAGCCGGGCATTGACCACCAGATCGACCTGGCGTTTCGCACCTTTGGCGCTTCGATGCTGTCACCGCGTGAGAAAGATGTCCTCGAATTGATGCTCCGCGGCTACGGCACGGACACCTCCGCCGACCGCCTCGGGATCGCCCTGGAGACGGTTCGGCGGCATCGCAAGAGCATCTACCGCAAGCTCGACGTGAGCTCACAGACTGACCTGTTTTCACTGTTCATCAACTCGCTCACCTGTCTCGGGCAGGCGGCGGGCGACGACCCGCTGCGTATTTACATGGCACCCTCTCAGTGAGCGCGCCAGCGCAAGTGGATACCCTGCCCCGGGTGGGTCATTGAAGCACGGAGCGACTTTGCCGATAGTGCCGCTTTACACGATTGAGTCGCGGTGTCCGAATGTCCCTTGAAGCCGACTGGTTCCTGCGGGCCCACCCGGAGATCACCACCGTCGAGGCGCTGCTGCCCGACTGCAACGGCATCATGCGCGGCAAGTGGCTGCCCAGACACAAACTCGGAAAGATCTTCGACGGGGAGCTGAAGCTGCCCAAAACCGCCTTGAGCCTGGACATCTGGGGCCGCGATGTCGAAGAGTTGGTGTTCGCCTCCGGTGATGCTGACGGTATCTGTCGCCCCGTGGAAGGCTCACTGCTGCCTACACCCTGGTCGCCCGGCGGTCAGCACGGGCAGATCATGCTGTCGATGTTCGATGCCGATGGCATGCCCTACCTCGGCGACCCGCGCCATGTATTGAAGCAGGTGGTGTCGCGCTTCCAGGAAGCCGGCTGGACCCCGGTGGTCGCCGCCGAGCTCGAATTCAGCCTGGTGCGCTGGGAAAACGTGGTGCCCCTGCATACCTGCCCGTCGCCCGCCGGCGGCCCCCCCATAGGGGGTAATATGTACGGCCTGGACGTGCTCAACCAGCACCAGCAGATGATGGAGGACCTGCGCACTGCCTGCGAGTTGCAGGACCTGCCTTTTGATGGCGTGGTCAAGGAATCGGCACCGTCACAATACGAAATCAACATGCAGCACGTGCCCAGCCCGGTGCTTGCTGCCAAGCAGATCCTGATGATGAAGCGCCTGATCAAGGGCGTCGCGCACCAGCACGGGCTGGTGGCCAGCTTCATGCCGAAACCCTTTGAGGAAGAGGCCGGCAACGGCATGCATGTGCATGTCAGCATGCTCGACGGAGAAGGCCGGAACGTGTTCGATGACGGCACAGAGCGCGGCACCCCGCTGCTGCACCAGGCCATCGCCGGCTGCCTGCAGCACATGAGCGACTCCATGATCATTTTTTCCCCGGGCTACAACGGCTATCGCCGATTCCAGCCGGGTACTCACGCACCGACCTACCCCAGCTGGGGTTACGAGAATCGCACAGTCGCGGTTCGGGTGCCGGCGGGCTCCCATGCCGCGCGCCGCCTCGAGCACCGGGTTCCCGGTGCGGACGCCAATCCCTACCTGCTGCTCGCCGTGATCCTGGCGGCGATGCTGGAAGGCATTGAAACCCAGGCCTCGCCAGGCAGCCCGACGCGCGGCGATGGCTACTCCCAGAAAACCGGCTCGCTGCCCGGCTACATGCACGAGGCACTGGACCGCTTCCGCAGTTCCGACTTTATCCGCGCCTCGCTGGGCGGCGAGATGCAGCGCATCTTCACGCTCACCAAGGAACAGGAGGTAGCGGAGTTCCGCCGCCGGGTCTCGCTGCTGGAGTACCAGTCCTACCTGGAACGCACCTGAGCGCAGCAGGAACCCTGGCCGCTCCCGCAGGTCCAAGGGTCTACACCCGCCCTCTCAGCCCCAAAGCGCAGTATACTCCGCATCATGACAACCCCGTTCCCTTCCCCTGCAACCGCCGCTATCGCCCGCTGCATCCTGGCCACGCTACTGCTGTGTCGGGCAGTCCTGGTCATGGCGGAGCCACAGGGTATTGCGCACTGTATTGCCGGGCTGGGCGCAGAGCAGCGGCAGAACGCGGTACCGCTGGGCCCTGATATCCATATCGTCAGCTGGAACATACAGAAGGCAGGCAACCCGGGCTGGGCGGAAGACCTGCAGCTGTTTGCCAGCGGCGCCGAGCTGGCTTTCCTGCAGGAGGCCTCCGTCTCCGCCGCCATTCCCGGCAACCTGCCGGAGGCGGGTTTCCTCGCTTTCGCGCCGGGCTACCGCAATGACAGCGACGTCACCGGTGTGCTCACCCTGAGCCGGTACCCACCCAGCCTCGAGTGCGACTTTTCCTCCGATGAGCCCCTGCTGCAAACCCCCAAGGCGGCGTCGGTGACTGAATATCCCCTGGCGGGTCGCGACGAACGCCTGCTGGCGATCAACATCCACTCGGTGAACTTCAGCTTCGGCCTGCAGCGGTACCGGGAGCAGCTGGCGGCGCTGTCCACACTGATCCAGCGCCATACCGGCCCGGTGTTGATCGCTGGTGATCTCAACACCTGGAACAACTACCGGATGCAGGCACTGAACGACTTCATGGCGGCCCACGACCTGAGCGCCGTGCGCTTCCTGCCCGACCTGCGCACCACCGTTTTCGGCAACGCGCTGGATCATGTGCTGGTGCGCGGCCTGCAGACTGCATCCGCCGTGGTGATCCCCGTGGAGACCTCTGATCACAACCCGCTGCTGGTCAGCCTGCGGTTGCCGTGAGCAAGACTTTTTCACCGCGGCACGCTAGTATGCCCCCCAGAATTCCACCTGCCTGAGCATTGCAATCCATGCCCGAGAACGTAGTTAAACCCCCACTGATTGCCGTCAACACGGTGATTTTTGTCGGCTTTCCCCTGCTGGCCCTGATCCTGGTGCCCCTCTGGGCGATATACCACGGGTTTTCCGCCCCGCAGTGGCTGTGGGCACTGGTCTTCCTGTACCTGAACGGTCTGTCGATTACCGGCGGCTATCACCGCCTGTGGGCACACAAGGCCTACGAGGCACACCCCGCACTCAAGTGGTTTTTCGCCTTCTGGGGTGCCGGCGCACTGCAGAACAGCATCCTGATCTGGGCCTCCGATCACCGCCGGCACCACCGGCACGTCGACGACAATGACAAGGACCCCTACTCCGCGGGGCGTGGTCTCTGGTTCAGCCACATGGGCTGGATGTTGCGCAACTACCCGAGTGGCGAGAATGATTTCAGTAACGCCAGGGACCTGGAGCGGGACCCGATCGTGATGTGGCAACACCGCCATTACGTGGCGTTGACCACGTTCATGAACCTGGGACTGCCGCTGCTGCTGGGCCTGGCTCTGGGTGACGTGGTGGGTACCGTATTGCTGGTGGGTCTGTTGCGACTGGTGGTCAACCACCACGTGACGTTCTTCATCAACTCACTCGCGCATTTCTGGGGCAGCCGCCCCTACACCGAGGCCAACAGCGCCCGGGACAACGGTTTTCTGGCCTTCCTGACCTACGGCGAGGGTTATCACAACTTCCACCACATCTTCCAGAATGACTACCGCAACGGCATACGCTGGTGGCAGTGGGATCCCACCAAGTGGATGATTCGACTGTGCGCCAGCGTGGGACTGGCGCGCAACCTGGTGCGGGTGCCGGACTTCCGTATCCAGCGGGCCATGCTCGACACCCAGTTTGCCCGGGCACGGCGCGAGCTGGAGGCCAAGGCAGGCAATGAGACATTGCGCGAGCTGCTGGAGCGCGAGTACCAGCTGTTCACCGAATCCGTCAACCAGTGGCGGGCACTGCAATCCGAGCGCTATGAACGCAAGGTGGCGGACCTCGGCGATGCGCTGGAAGCACGCCGCCTGCAGATGCTGGACAAATGGGAGCACGCAGCCCTGCGCTCTCGTTTGAAGGAGCTGGAGTACGCACTGGAGAACCAGCGCAAGCGGCTGGGCATGCTGCTGCAGCAACTGCAGATGCCTGCCGCCGCCGCGAGCGCCTGATCCCGCAGGCGCCCTCGCGCGTAACAGTCCCACACCGGCGGCGCAGCGCTACAGTGCCAGCGACCGCCCACACAGGAGACGCCCCATGACCCGTTCACTGTATGACTTCACCTGCGCCCTGCCGAATGGCAAGGCCGCCACCCTGGAAGACTACCGCGGCAAAGTGCTGCTGGTGGTCAATACCGCGTCCAAGTGCGGCTTCACGCCCCAGTTTGCCGGGCTGGAAAAACTCTATGAAACCTACAGCGAACGCGGTTTTGCCGTGCTCGGTTTTCCCTGCAACCAGTTCGGCAAGCAGGACCCCGGCAGCAACGATGAAATCATGGAGTTCTGTCAGGTGAACTACGGGGTCAGTTTCCCCATGTTTGCCAAGGTGGACGTCAACGGCGCCTCGGCGGACCCCCTGTTCCAACACCTGAAAAAGCAGGCACCCGGGGCACTCGGATCACAGGGCATCAAGTGGAACTTCACCAAGTTCCTGATCGACACCGAGGGCAACGTGGTCAAACGCTACGCACCGACCACGCGCCCGGAAGATATCGCCCGGGATATCGAATCCCTGCTGCCCTGAGGCGGCCGCTGCGGGCTAGTGCTCGCGCGTGGCCAGGAAGTCGATGTCCGGCCAGCGCTCCTCCATCAGCGACAGGTTGACCCGCGTAGGCGCCAGGTAGGTCAGGTGCCCACCGCCATCAATCGAGAGCTGGTCGGAGGCCTTCTTGCGGAACTCCTCCAGTTTGCGCGGATCGTCGCTGTGTACCCAGCGCGCCGTGTACACGTTGACCGGCTCATAGCCCGCCTCCACCTTGTACTCGTCCGCCAGTCGGTACACCACCACATCGAACTGCAGTTGGCCGACCGCACCCACAATCAGGTCCGATGAATTCAGGGGTGCAAACACCTGGGTCGAGCCTTCCTCGGAGAGTTGTTGCAGGCCCTTCTGCAGTTGCTTGGACTTCATCGGGTCGCGCAGGCGAATGCGGCGAAAGAGTTCCGGCGCAAAGTGCGGAATGCCTGAAAACTGCAGCTCCTCGCCCTCGGTAAAGGTGTCACCGATCTGGATCGTGCCGTGGTTGTGCAGGCCGATGATATCGCCGGCGAAAGCCTCCTCCACCAGCACCCGCTCGCCGGCCTTGAAAGTCACCGCGTCGACCACACGCACATCCTTGCCGATACGGGTATGGCGCATCTTCATGCCCTTCTGGTAGCGACCGGAGCAGACGCGCAGGAAGGCAATGCGGTCCCGGTGCCGGGGATCCATATTGGCCTGTATCTTGAAAACAAAGCCGGAAAACGTGGGCTCCGCCGCACTCACCTGGCGCGGGGTCGCTTCCCGGCCCTGGGGCGCCGGCGCCCACTCGACGAAATCGTCCAGCATTTCCCGCACGCCGAAGTTGCCCAGCGCCGTGCCGAAGAAGACCGGGCTCAGCTTGCCGGCGAGAAACGCCTCTTGATCGAAGGGGTGGCTGGCGCCGCGAACCAGCTCGATCTCCTCTGCAAATGCCTCCCAGGCATCGCCCAGCAGCGCGCGCCCCTCGGCACTCGCCAGGCCCTCGATGCGGCGGTCGTCGGGCAGTATGCTGCCCTGGCCCGGAGTGAACACGTGGATCACGTCCGTATACAGGTTGTAGACACCCTTGAAATCACGCCCCATGCCGATAGGCCAGTTGATGGGGGCGCCGGCGATGTCCAGCACCGACTCGATTTCATCGAGCAGTTCAATCGGGTCGCGAATATCCCTGTCCATCTTGTTCACGAAGCTGAAGATCGGGGTGTCGCGCAGGCGGCAGACCCCCATGAGCTTGATCGTGCGGTCTTCCACCCCTTTCGCGCCATCAATCACCATCAATGCCGAGTCGACGGCCGTCAGCGTTCGATAGGTATCCTCGGAAAAATCCTCGTGACCCGGTGTATCCAGCAGGTTCACCGTGCGCCCGCGATAGGGAAACTGCATCACCGAGGAGGTCACGGAAATGCCGCGTTCCTGCTCCAGGGTCATCCAGTCGGAGGTGGCGTGGGGACCGCGCTTGCCCTTGACACTGCCCGCCACCTGAATGGCGTTGCCCAACAGCAACAGTTTTTCGGTGATGGTGGTCTTGCCTGCATCGGGGTGCGAGATGATGGCGAATGTGCGTCGGTTGGCAATTGCCTTTGTCAAGTCTGCCATGCTGGAACCTGCCGGAAAAACGGAGGATTATACGCGCTTTGGCGACAACAGGCAGCGCCCCGGGGAACCCGCGGCGCTACCCGGGGTCAATGACCGCAGGGTTTTTGCGGTATAATCGACGGCGCGTAACCGGCAGTCCCGGCGCCCGGCAGACAGGATCTTTCATGAAACGTTTTTTCATCGCCGCACTGGCCATTGCGGCCGTTGGCGCATTGCTGTGGCCCCGCCTGCAGCCGGCACCCGGCCCGGCAGCGGGCGCACAGGCGCAGCGCAGTGCTGCCACCGTGCGTACCCAGCGCCTGGAGCCACAGCCCTTCGAGAGCCGGCTGTTCTTCAATGGCACGCTGGCCGCCGAGCAATCGATCAACATCCGCAGCGAGTTGCGGGGCAAGGTTGAGAAGATCCTTTTCGAGGACGGTCAGGCCGTGCGCGCGGGCGATCCCATCATCCTCATTGAATCCGCCGAACTCGGCGCGGAGCTGCGCTCGCTGGAGGAGCAGCTGACCCTGGCCAGCACCCAGGCCGAGCGCCTGCAGAACCTGTTCGGCACCGGCGCCGTCACCGCCAGCGACCGTGACGATGCCATCAGTCGGCGTGAAGTATTGCGCGCCGAGGTGTCACGCCTGCGGGCACGGCTGGCCAAAAGCCGTATTGAGGCTCCTTTCGCCGGCACCCTCGGCCTGCGACATGTCAGCACTGGCGACCTGATCGAAGCGGACACGCTGATCACCACCTTGCAAACCGTTGCCGACCTGCACGTGGACTTCAGCGTGCCGGAACGCTACCGCCAACGGCTGGTGCCCGGCACCACCCTGTCGCTCACTGTCAGCGGCCATGCCAACCCCTTTCCCGCCGAGGTGCGGGCCATCGACTCCCGGGTGGACCCGTCGACGCGCACCCTGACGGTGCGGGCGGATGTCGAGAACCCGGACGGCGTGCTGCTGCCCGGAAACTATGCGCGGGTGGAACTGGTGGCACGCAACGATGCAGCCCTGGTGGTACCCAGTATCGCCGTGTTGCAGAACCTGGAAGCGGTCACCGTATTCACCGTGGAAAATGGCATCGCGGTCAGCCACGAGGTTGAAACGGGCTACCGCGACGCCAGCCGAGTGGAGATCCTCAGCGGGCTTGAGCCCGGCATGGAGGTGATTACCTCCGGCATCCAGTCGATCCGCAACGGGCAGCCCGTGACGGTGCAACGCGCGCTGGACCTGAGCTGATGGCGTTGCACGAAATCAGTATCCGCCGCCCCGTGCTGGCGGTGGTGATGTCCATTGTGATCATCGTCTTTGGCCTGATTGGCCTGCGCGAGTTGGGCGTGCGCGAATTCCCCATGGCGCAACGACCCATCATCTCCGTGCAGACCGGCTACCCGGGCGCCAACGCCAGCGTGGTCGAGAGCCAGATTACCGAGGCGCTGGAGGAAGAGCTCAATACCGTCGCCGGCATCCGCACCATGACCTCGATCAGCCGCGAGGGGCTGAGCACGGTCACCACCGAGTTCTCCCTCGGCGACGATCTGGATACCGCCGCCAACGACATCCGCGACCGCGTCGGCTCCGCCATGCGACGCCTGCCCAATGCCGCAGAGGCGCCCACCATCTACAAGGCCGATGCCGACGGCGACCCCATCATCTTTCTCAGTGTACGCAGCCAGCAGCGCAACCTGATGGAGCTCAGCGCGCTGGCCGACAACCTGTTCAAATCGCGCTTTGAAACCATCTCCGGCGTGGGGCAGGTGGATATCTGGGGCTACAAGGAATACGCCATGCGCCTGTGGCTGGACCCGGACGCGCTGATCGCCCACGGGCTCACGGCCATCGATGTCCGTAATGCCCTGCAGGCCGCCAACGTGGAGTTGCCCACGGGCACGCTGGAGGGCGAAACCGTCGATATCAACATCCGCACCCTCAGCCGCCTGGGTGACGACCCCGAGGACTTCAACAATCGGGTCATTCGCCGGGAGGGCGACCGGCTGGTGCGCCTGCGGGATGTCGGCCGCGCCGAAATCGGGCCGCTGAACGAGCGCACGGTGCTGCGCCGGGATGGCATCACTAACGTCGGTGTCGTGCTGCGCCCGCAGAGCGGCGCCAATGAAATAGCGATCGCTGATGAGTTCTACCGCCGGCTGGCGATTATCGAGCGCGACCTGCCTGAGGATGTCGACGTCGCGGTAGGTTTCGACACCACGACATTCATACGCGCCAGTATTCTTGAGGTCATGCAGACCCTGGGCATTGCCCTGCTGCTGGTGTGTGCGACGATTTTTGCGTTCCTGCGCGAGTGGCGCACCACCATCATTCCCCTGCTGACCATTCCCATCGCGCTGACCGGTACCTTCTTCGTGCTGTACCTGGCCGGTTTTTCCATCAATGTCCTGACGCTGCTGGGGATGGTCCTGGCCATCGGCCTGGTGGTCGATGACGCCATTGTGGTGGTGGAAAACATCTACAAACGTATTGAGCAGGGCCAGAAACCGGCAGTCGCCGGCGCGGAGGGTGTGAAAGAGATCTTTTTTGCCGTTATCGCCACCACCCTGGCACTGGTTGCGGTGTTCGCGCCGCTCATTTTTCTTGGCGGCCTCACGGGTGTGCTGTTCCGCGAGTTTGGCGTCACACTGGCGGCAGCCGTGGTCATTTCCTCCTTTGTCGCACTGACCCTGGCACCGATGCTCTGTGCGCGCTTTCTCAAGAATCGCGCGCAACACCCGGCGCTGTACCGGGCCACCGAGCCGTTCTTTGTCGGGCTTGCCGATAACTACCGGGCATCGCTGCGCGCCTTTCTGCGCCACCGCAGCTGGGCGGCGCTCATCCTGGTCGCCTGCCTGGGGCTGATTATCACCCTGTTCCGCAGCATGCCCCAGGAGCTGGCGCCACTGGAGGACCGGAGCCAGCTCTTCGTCTCCGCGCGTGGCCCCGAGGGCGCCGGCTTCGACTATATGTCCGCGGCGATGCGTGACCTCGATACGCTGATCGCCGAGGCCGGGGGCGACGCGGTAAAGGCCCGGCTCACGGTCACCTCCCCGGGTTTCGGCTCCTCCACGACTGTCAACACCGGCTTCTCCCGTGTCGTCCTGAAAGCACCGGAAGAACGCGAGCAAACACAGGCGCAGGTGGCGGCCAACCTCACCGCGGCACTGGCCAACTTCCCGCAACTGCAGGGCTTTGTGCGCCAGTTCGATACCATCAACGTCGGCGGTCGCGGCCTGCCCGTGCAGTTCGTCGTGCAGAATACCGACATCGAGAAGGTGCGCGATGTCATTCCGCGGTTCCTCGAGCGTGCCCAGCAACACCCCGCGTTCAGCTATGTGGACGTCAACCTCAAGTTCAACCAGCCGGAGCTGGTACTGGAGATCGACCGCGACCGCGCCGAGGCCATCGGCGTGAATACCCGCGAAATCGCCGACATCGTCCAGGCCTCTTTCAGCGGCCAGCGTTTCGGCTACTTCCTCAAGGACGGTGAGCAGTACGAGATCATTGGCCAGATGGTACGTCAGGGGCGCGACGAGCCGACCGACCTGTCACGGCTTTCCGTGCGCGCTGCCGACGGCACCCTGGTACCCCTGCCGAACCTGGTCAGCGTGCGTGAGCAGAGCACGGCGCCGGTGCTGTATCGCTTCAACCGTTTTACCGCCGCGACCTTCTCCGCCAACCTGGCGGAGGGGGTTGCACTTGAAAACGGCATACGGGCCATGCGCGAGGTGGCCAGCGACGTGCTTGACGAGAGCTATACCACCGAGCTCGCCGGGCAGTCCCGCGAGTTTGCCGAGACGGGCAGCAGCCTGGTGTTCGTTTTCGTGCTGGCCCTGCTGTTGATCTACCTGGTGCTGGCTGCACAGTTCGAGAGCTTCCGCGACCCCCTGGCCATCATGCTGACCGTGCCCATGGCACTCACGGGCGGCCTGATCACCTTGTGGTATTTCAACCAGACCCTGAACATCTTCTCGGAAATCGGACTGATCATGCTGATCGGCCTGGTCACCAAGAATGGCATTCTCATCGTGGAATTTGCCAACCAGCGCCGTGCCGCAGGGCTGAGCATCAACGACGCGGTCGAAGAGGCGGCGGCGGCCCGCTTCCGGCCCATTCTCATGACCACCCTGTCGACCGTGCTGGGCACACTGCCCATCGCACTCGCGCTCGGCGCCGGCTCGCAGAGCCGCGTGCCCCTGGGTCTGGCGGTCATTGGGGGGATGCTGCTCGGGTCTCTGCTCTCGCTGTATGTTGTGCCCGCGGCCTATCGCCTGCTGGCCAAACACACGCTGGCAGCTCCCGGCAACCCTGCGGAGAGTCAGTCCCGGCACGCCTGAGCCACGCCGCGGCGGGGCATAACGGCCGCGCTGCGACGCTTTGACGCTCCCGAGACGCGCGACAGGGCGGTATACTCTGCGCGTGAACGCCGCAAACCGCCCCAAGCACTCCGCCTACAGCCCGTCGCTGGCCAACCTGCGCAGCCTGCTCGCCATTCGGGCCATCGCATTGCTCGGCCAGGCAGGTGTGCTCGCCTACGTGCTGCTGGTGAGCCGCACCACACAAAGCCTGTGGGGCATGGCGGCCAGCCTCGTCCTGCTCGCGGTGATCACCGTCGCCAGCCTCTGGTGGAGCACCACGGCGCAGGACATCGGCAACCGCACCTTCTTTGCCCAGCTGATGGTCGACGTGCTTGGCTGGAGTGCGCTGATGTACTACAGCGGTGGAGCCGACAATCCCTTCATCTCCTACTACATAGTACCGCTGGTGGTGGCCGCCGCCGTGCTGCCCTGGCGCTACACCTGGCTGGTTGCGGCGGCCTCGGTGGCGGCCTATAGCCTGCTGCTGTATTTCCGGGTGCCCTTTCCGCTGTTTTCCCCCCACGCGGCGATGGGTCACCAGCAGGGCAGCGTGCACAGCCTGGGCATGTGGTTCAATTTCCTTTTCAGTGCCGGCCTGATCACCTACTTCGTGGTACGCATGGCAGCCGTGCTGAGAGAACAGGAGGCAGAGGAGATGCGGCGCCGTGAGGACCGGCTGCGACACGACCAGATTCTGGCGGTAGCCAGCCTCGCCGCCGGTACCGCACACGAGCTGGGTACGCCGCTGGGCACCATGACCCTGCTCGCCGAGGAGCTGCAGCAGGACGCGTCGCTGGGCGACCAGGCACGCGAGGATATCGCCCTCATGCAGCAGCAACTTCTCCAGTGCCGGAAAATCCTCGCTGAACTCAGCAACACGGCGGAAGTTTCCGCCGCGGGTACCCGGCAGCGGCGGCAGGCTGACCGGCTGGCGAAAAGCTGCGTGGAACACTGGGCGGCCCGGCGGCCGCGCGTATCCTGCCAGCTGCAGGTGCTCGGACAGGGGCCCGCGCCCCAGGTCTCGTACGACCAGACCCTGCCGCAAGCCCTGGAAAACCTGCTGAACAACGCCGCCGATACCGGTGCCGAGCGGGTCGAGGTCACAGTCGACTGGAATGCCGACACGGTCAGCATCGGCGTGCGGGACAACGGCCCCGGGGCCCCCGCCGATGTGCTCGCGGGCATGAGCGCAACGGCGCCGCCGGTGTCCGCGGCAGGCCCGGGCGCCAACGCGGCTGGCAGAACCCATGGCGGTCTGGGCATCGGGCTGCTGCTCGCACGGGCCACCGCCGAACGCCACGGGGGCCATGTCCGTCTGGAGAATCCCGCTGATGGAGGCTGCCTGGCCACCCTCACCATGCCCGCGGAGCCTGCAGGTGGATAGCCCTGCGCGCGTATTGCTGGTGGACGATGACCCCACGTTCACCGGCGTGCTGGCGCGCGGCCTCGAGCGTCGCGGCTTCACCTGCCGCGCCTGCGCGAGTGCCGAAGACGCACTGCGCTGCTGCCGTGAGTTTGCCCCCAGTCACATCCTGCTCGATCTCAACATGCCGGGGCGCTCCGGTCTGGCAGCGCTGCCGGACCTGCTCAACGAGGCCCCCGAAGCCCGCCTGGTGGTGCTCACCGGCTACTCGAGTATCGCCACCGCTGTAGAGGCCATCAAGCTTGGCGCCGTACAATATCTCTGCAAGCCGGCTACCGTGGATGAAATTCTCCTGGCCTTTCGCGGGGAGCAACCGGCACCGGAACACGCCACACATCCGCCCTCCCTGGACCGCATGGAGTGGGAGCATCTACAGCGTGTACTGAACGCCAACGATGGCAACATTTCTGCGACGGCCCGTGCACTGGGTATGCATCGCCGCACGCTGCAGCGGAAACTACAGAAACGCCCGGTACGTCGCTGAGCGCGATCGGCTAGCGGCCGTGGAGCAGGACACCTGTCCACTGGCCTCCGAGGCGGCCGTTCAGCGAGCTCCGGGTGCAATGGTAGCCGCCTCCAGCTGTTCGCGAAGCGCCTCGAGCAGCGCATCACCGACATCCTCCATTGCCGGCGCGCGCGCTTCCGGAAGGCACTGCACCATGGACGTCACCCGCAGGCCCTGGTGGCCGCAGGGATTGATGCGCAGGAAAGGCTCCAGATCGAGATCGACATTCAGCGCCAGGCCATGATAACTGCAGCCGCGGCGCACGCGCAGGCCGAGCGAGGCAATCTTGTCACCCTGCACATAGACCCCGGGGGCATCAGCGCGCGGCGCGCCTTCGATACCGTAAGCTGCAAGCACCTGGACGATGCCCTGCTCAATGAGGGTAACCAGTTGCCGGACGCCGAGACCGCGGCGCCGCAAATCCACCAGCAGATAGAGTACCCACTGGCCGGGTCCGTGGTAGGTCACCTGTCCGCCACGGTCGACCTGAATCACCGGAATGTCGCCAGGCGCCAGCACATGCTCCGCCTTGCCGGCCTGCCCCTGGGTGAAGACCCTGGGGTGTTGCAGCAGCCACAGTTCATCCGGTGTGGCGGCGTCACGGCTGTCGGTGAATGCTTTCATCGCCTCGAGCGTCGCCAGGTAGTCAGCAGCGCCCGGCAAGCGACGACAGAGTATGTCCATCGGACTAAATCACCATCTGCACCTGCCCGGTCGCCATCAGGTCCTGGTGCAGTGCGCGCAGCTGCTCCGGACCTGTCGCCGTGATGGTGATCGTCAATGAGGTAAACGTGCCTTTGCTGCTGCCTTTCACGACGATGGTCTCCTGGTCAAACCCGGGCGCATGACGCTCGAAGACGGTCACGATGAGGCTGCGGAAATCCTCCGAGCTGCGCCCCAGCACCTTGATCGGGTACTCACAGGGAAACTCGATTTTAGGCGGCTCCTGCGCTGTCATGGTGAACTCAGCCCTCGACGCTGAACAGCTGACTGAACCAGAGGCGGATACTGTCCCACACGCGGGCAAAGAACCCCGCCTGCTCAACAGATGCCAGCGCCACAACCGGTGCCTCAAACACAGTGTCATCGCCCTGGGTCAGGCGCACCGTACCCACCTGGTCACCGCGGGCAATGGGCGCCACGAGCGTGGTGTCCAGCTCGACCACCGTCTCCATTGCCTCGCGCTGTCCACGGGGCAGTGTGACCCGCGCAGCCTCCAGCACACCGACTGCGACGCTATCCTGCAACCCTTTCCAGACGCGCGGCTGCGCCAGTTCCTGCTCGGCGGTGAACAGCTCCACCGTCTCGAAGAATCGGAAGCCGTAGTTCAGCAGGCCCCGTGTCTCGTTTTTGCGCGCCGTTGGACTGCGCGTTCCCAGCACCACGGAAATCAGGCGCATGCCGTCACGTTCCGCCGAGGCTACCAGCCCGTATCCCGCTTCTTTCGTGTAGCCGGTCTTGATGCCATCCACCGAGGGATCCTCGCCGAGCAGGGAATTCCGGTTGTACTGGCGAATATTGTTGTAGGTGAACTCGCGCTTCTTGTAGAGCGAGTAGTGCTCCGGAAAATCATTGATCATGGCGGCGGACAGTTTGGCCAGGTCCCGCGCCGTCACCACTTGCCCTTCGGCAGGCAGCCCGTGGGAGTTCGCGAAATGCGAATTGGTCATGCCCAATGCCTTGGCATAACTGTTCATCATGTCGGCGAAAGCCTCCTCGCTGCCGGCGAGATGCTCCGCCACCGCCACCGTGGCGTCGTTGCCCGAAGATATGATGATGCCGTGCTCCAGGTCCCGAATGGACACGTCCTTGCCGGGTTCAATCCACATCAGCGAGGAACCATTGAATACCGGATTCTGCGACCATGCATTCCGGCTGACCGTCACCATATCGTCTGCCGATACACGACCGGACTCTATTTCACCGGCGAGCACATAAGCTGTCATCATCTTGACCAGGCTGGCGGGTGGGCGCGGCTCGTCGGCATTGCCCTCCGCCAGCACCGCACCGGTGTCGGCATCAATCAGCAAATAGGCCTCGGCCGCAACCTGCGGCGGCGCGGGCACAATGGCCGCCTGCGCAAAACCGGAAGCAAGAACAAGCAAAAGAGAACATACAAAACGCGTCATAACGTATCAGGCCTGAAAGGTTGGAACATGGATGGAGCAGAACGCACCGTGAGGACGGCGCGCCCCGCCTCGTCAGGGCAGCAATTGCGTACCACTGTAGCCGCTCGCCTCAAGGCGCTGCTGCAGTTGCAGGATATCGTCATTGGCTGCCACTGGGCCAATGCGCACCCGGTACAGGCGGCCACTGCCGGTTTCTACCGGGCTCACCGCGATAGGCGAGGTCACCAGCGCCGCCAGCTCAATACGCAACCGCTGCGCTGCCGACTCTGAACCGAACGCACCCAGCTGTACGTACCGATAGTGCCCGGCAGGATTGTTGCGGCGGTCGTCAATGCCCGCCAGGTTGATAACCTCCACCTCGACCGGCGCGGTGCCCACCTCCATGAAGCCGAGCTTGACCGCTGCACCGTAGGACAGGTCTATCAGGCGGTCGCTGTGAAAGGGGCCGCGGTCATTCACGCGCACGATCATGCTGCGCCCATTGGCCAGATTGGTCACGCGGGCAAAGCAGGGAATCGGCAGGGTCTTGTGGGCGGCCGACGCGGAATAGAGGTCGAAAATCTCGCCGTTGCTGGTTTTCTGGCCGTCGAACTTGGTGCCGTACCAGGACGCTATACCGCGCTCGCGGTAATTCGTGAACCTGTCGAGCACTTCATAGGTCTCGCCATTCACGGTGTAGGGACTGAAATTCCCCACGATAAGGATCGGGTCGGGACGTGGCACGGCATCGAGCACATCATCGGGGTGAATCGTGCGCAGGGGCGCACCGTCCTTGATCAAGGCACCTGTCGGCGCGGGTGGCTCGCCGGGCACGGTGACCACCTCCGGACCCCGCGTGGCGCAGCCAGCCAGCACCAGGGCCAGACCCGCAACAACCAGCAGACCACCCCGGCTCACTGAACCAGCCCTGCCGCCAGGCGCTGACTCAACTGGTACACGCTCATGGCGTACATGGCGCTGTGGTTGTAGCGCGTGATGACGTAGAAATTGTGCAGACCCAGCCAGTATTCATACCCTTCCTCCAACTCCAGACGTACCGGTGTCACCAGTGTCTCGTCTTCCAGCGGTGCCCTGGCGCGCAGGCCGCCGACCTTCAGTTCGTCCACGCGGCGCTTGGGCACCAGACCCAGCCCAAACCATGCTTCAGGTACCTCGGCGGAGGCCGCCGCGGGCACCACGACACCCTCGCCGCTGCGCCAGCCGTGGCGACGCAGATAGTTGGCCACGCTGCCAATACCATCCACCGGGTTATTCCAGATATCAATGCGGCCATCAGCGTCAAAGTCAATGGCGTAACTCCGATAGCTGCTGGGCATGAACTGCCCGTAACCCATCGCGCCGGCATAGGAGCCCTGCATCGCCAGCGGGTCCAGCTGCTGTTCGGCGGTCAGGATCAGATAGTTCTTCAGCTCCTTGCTGAAATACGAGGAGCGACGGGGGTAGTCGAAGGCCAATGTGGCAAGCGCATCCAGCACGCGATAACTGCCGGTGATGCGGCCATAGGACGTTTCAACACCGAGGATGGCCAGCACAATCTCGGGCGGAACACCCAGTTCCGCCTGCACGCGGCGGAATGTGGCCTCGTGTGTGCGGTAAAACGCCAGGCCTTCGGTCACCCGCTGTTCGTTCAGGAAAATCTGCCGGTACTCATACCAGGGCTTGACCCGCTCCGCAGGCCTCGACATGGCCTCCAGGATGCGTTCCTGGCGCTCTGCGCTGGCCATCACCTGAAGCAGGTGATCGCGATCCAGGCCGCGCTCTTCCACCAGCTCGTCCACCAGTGCCCGCGCGGCCGGGAGGTCCCCGTAGCCCGCGCTGGCAGCTGCCGCCTGCCACCCACACCAAAGGGCCAGCAGCCGAACGGCCATCGCTTTCGTCATGCGCTGATTCTCACCAATACACTGCCTTGTCATCGCCGGCCCGAATCGCTGGTAGCCACGGCCATCAGCACGCCAAAACCGGCCATCAGTGTGACCACGGACGTCCCTCCGGCGCTGACCAGGGGAAGCGGCACACCCACCACCGGCAACAGGCCGGCGACCATGCCCATGTTAACAAAGATGTAGACGAAAAACGTCAGGGTGATGCTGCCCGCAACCATACAGCCGAAATTGCTCTTCGCGTTCACGGCAATCCAGAAACCGCGCAGGACGATCAGCAGATACAGCGCGATCAGTACCAGCACGCCGCGCATGCCGAACTCTTCCGCAAGCACCGCAATGATGAAATCGGTATGGCTTTCCGGCAGAAAGTCGAGTTGGGACTGGGTGCCGTTGAGCCACCCCTTGCCCTCCCAGCCACCGGAACCTATGGCGGTTTTCGACTGGATAATATTCCAGCCAGCGCCCAGCTTGTCGCTCTCCGGGTTGAGCAGGGTGAGGATGCGCTGTTTCTGGTAGTCCTTCAGCACATACATCCACACCGGCCATGCGGAGAGACAGGCCAGGACGAAGGCCCCCACGATGTAAGCCCAGCCTATGCCCGCCATGAACAGCACAAAAAGCCCGCTGGCGGCTATCAGCAGGGCGGTGCCGAGATCCGGCTGCAGCAGGATCAGCACCGAGGGCAGGGCCACCAGCAACAGGCAGGCCAGCACGTACTTGAAACGCGGCGGTAACGCGCGGGATGACAGGTACCAGGCCACGGTCAGCGGCATCACCAGCTTGAGGATTTCCGAGGGCTGAAAACGGAATCCACCCACCGACAGCCAGCGCTGGGCTCCCTTGGCCCCCACGCCAAAAAATATCACCCCCACCAGCAACAGCACACCCAACAGATAAAACCAGGGGGACCAGCGCTGGTAGCGCTTGAGGTCGATCTGCGCCGCCGCGAACATGACACAGTAGGCGAGCAGGAAGTACTGCCCCTGGCGGATAAGCGCCGGCATTTTCTGGCCCGACGCACTGTAGAGCACAAACAGGCCGAAGCCGGTGAGCAGCGCCAGCAACAGCAACAGCGGCAGGTCCAGGTGCAGGCGCAGGGCCAGGGGCTGTCTGCGTGAGAAATCAGAACTCTCACCCGGGAGCTGTAGCTGGCGGACGTAATCACCCATCGGTCTGCTCCTCTGCCACCCCGTCGACTGGCTCGGGGTCATCGACCAGCCAGGCGTCCAGCACGGCCCGGGCGATGGGCGAGGCCGCGGAGGCCCCGCCGCCATTCTCCACAATCACTGCGACGGCAATGGTGGGCGCCTCGTAGGGCGCGAAGGCGATGAACAGCCCGTGGTTGCGGTGCCGTTCGGCCACATCGGCCTCCACGTAAATCGCATTCTGCGCAATGCCGATGACCTGTGAAGTACCCGTTTTACTGGCCATTTCGTAGCGTATACCCTCGCCGATCTTGCGCGCCGTGCCCCGGGCACTGTGCACGACTGCCCGCATGGATTCGTGCACCGCCTCCCAGTAGGCCGGGGGGGCCGATAGTGTCTCGACAGGTTCATTCGGCAGTTCCTGGCCCGCCACGCTGCGCAGCAGGCGCGGCGTGCGCCACTGCCCACGGGTGGCGAGAACACTGGTCGCCGCCGCCAGTTGCATGGGTGTCGCCAGCATGTAGCCCTGACCGATCCCGGCACTCAGGGTTTCTCCCGGGTACCAGGGCTGGTTCATGGCGTCACGCTTCCAGCGGGTGGAGGGCAGCACACCGGGGCGCTCGTTGGTTGTGTCCACCTGGGTGCGCTTGCCGAGGCCATAACCAGAGAGGTACTCGTGCATGCGGTCTATCGTGAGACGCCGGGCGAGGTCGTAAAAGTAGACGTCGCAGGACTCTGCAACGGCCATGTGCATGTCCACACGGGGGGCATGCCCTGTGCCACGGATCTTCAGGATCCAGTCGCGATAGCGGCGGGAGTCTCCCGGGAGGCTGTACCAGCCGGGGTCCGGGACGGTGGTTTCCGGCGTCACCAGCCCCGCCTGCAGCCCTGCCATGGCCATCATTGGCTTCACCGTGGAGCCCGGCGGGTACTGGCCCTGTATGGCGCGGTTGAACAGGGGCACGTCCGGGGAATTGCGCAGCGCCTGGTAATCCGCAGAACTGATGCCGTTGACGAACAGGTTGGTATCGAAGCCCGGGGTGGAAACCAGTGCCAGCACGCCGCCGGTCCAGGGATCGATGGCGACCACGGCGCCGCGTTGTTCACCCAGCGCCTCCAGCGCGGTCTGCTGCAGCTCAAAGTCCAGGTGCAGCGTGATATCCGCACCCGGCACCGGGTCGAAGCGCTCCAGCACCCTCAGCACACGTCCATGCGCATTGGTTTCCACATTCTGATACCCCACCTCCCCGTGCAGCAGGTCTTCGTAGAATTTCTCCACCCCCACCTTGCCCACATGAAAGGTGCCGCGGTAGTCGCGCTCATCCAGGCTTTGCGCCTCCTGCTCATTGATCCGCCCGACATACCCCACCGCATGGGAGAACAGGGGGCCATGCGGATAGTGCCGCACCAGCTGCGCATCCACTGTGACACCCGGCATGCGGTGCCGGTTCACCGCCAACAGGGCGCGCTCTTCCTCGGTCAGCCGAAAACGCAGGGGCACCGCCTCGTAGGGACGACGACGCTGCAGCTTCTGCTGGAAGTTTTCGAGGTCGGACTCCGAAATGGGCAGCAGCGTCTGCAACTCCGCCAGCGTGGCATCGAGATCCTCCACGCGCTCGCGGACGATGGACAGGATATGGCTGGGCCGGTTGTCGGCCAGCAGCACGCCGTTGCGGTCGTAGATCAGGCCGCGTTTGGGGGGCAGGGGCTGCAATTGCACCCGGTTGCGGTCGGACTGGGTACGATAGATCTCGTAATCATTGATTTGCAGGTCGTAGTACCGCGCCAGTATCACGCCCAGCAAGGCCAGCACCAGCAGCACTGAAAACAGGATCCGGGTAATGAACAGGCGGGCTTCACCGCCGGGGTCCTTAAGAGGAATGTGCTGTGGCATGTCGTGCAGGGCCCGCGAGGTGGCTGGCTGGTGCGTCAGGCGCGATGATACGGGTGCCCGGCAGTGATTGTCCAAGCCCGGTACAGCTGTTCTGCAAGCACCACGCGCACCAGAGGGTGCGGCAGGGTGAGCGCGCTCAGTGACCAGCGCTGCTGAGCGCGCTGCAGGCAGTCCTGCGACAGACCGTCTGGACCACCAATCAGCAGGCTGACATGGGTCCCCGCCATCTGCCAGTCACTGAGTTCCTCTGCGAGTTGCTCAGTGCTCCACGCGGCGCCACGCACATCGAGTGCAATGACCCGGTCGCCCTCGGGCAGCGCCTTGAGAATCTGTTCGCCCTCGCGCAGCCGGAGCTGCTCCGGGCTGGTATCGCGTCCACGCCGGGCCAGGGGCAACTCACGCCACTCCAGGCGAATCTCCCGAGGCAGCCTGCGGCTGTAGTCCGCGACACCTTCGTTGACCCAGGCAGGCATTTTGCCGCCCACGGTAATGACCGTCAGACGCATCAACCACTCTGCCCGGTATCGACCCAGAGCCGCTCAAGGTCATAGAAATCGCGGGTCGCGGGCAGCATCACATGCACCACCACATCACCGAAATCCACCAGAACCCATTCGCCCGGGTTTTCGCCCTCAACCCCCAGCGGGCGGATGCCTTCTTTTTTGGCTTCCATGCAGACATTATCCGCGAGGGACTTGACGTGCCGGTTGGAGGTGCCACTGGCGATGACCAGGTAATCCATGACGTCAGTCAGGTCTCTCACATCCAGGGTGACGGTGTTGACCGCCTTCAGCTCATCCAGGGCATTGATGACGAGTTCTTTCAGGTTTTCGGCTTGCATCCGGTGTTGTTCTCTCCAGTTCAGAAATCGATGCCAGCCGCGTACAGCTGGTGCTTTTCAATATAGTCCAGTACCGGCTCAGGGAGCAGGTAACGCGGGGAACGCCCCGCAGCGCACAGGGCACGAATCTCGGTTGAGGAAATGTCCAGGGGCCGCAGTTCCAGCACCAGCACCGCTCCGGCAGGGTGTTGCTGCACTGCCGAGGGCTCCGCCGCCCTGTGCCGCGTCAGCCAGTCTGCCACCGCACCCTGCTCGGGCAACTGCCAGCCGGGCCGCGCGATCACCACAATATGCGCAAAGTCGAGCAGCGCCTGCCAGCGATGCCAGCGGTCCAGGCCGAGCAGCGCATCGCAGCCCAGCACCAGACTCAGGCTGCGCTGTGGCCCATATTCAGCGCGCAGTTCCTGCAGGCTGTCGACCGTCCACGAGGGCCCGCTGCGCGCCAGTTCACGACGGTCACAGCACAGGCGGGGTTCACCCAGGATCGCCAGCTCCACCATGTCGGCACGGCGCGTCGCCGGGCAATCCGGCGCATCGCGATGCGGCGGCGTGGCGCAGGGCATCAGGTGCAGCCGGGCAAAGCCAAGGCGCTCGACCAGTTCCAGCGCAGAGCGCAGGTGCCCGTTGTGTATCGGGTTGAAAGTCCCGCCAAGGATGGCAACCGGAGCGACACTGGCCTCGGGCAGCGTCAACAGCGAACCTGCCCCTCGCCAAATACCACGTACTTGCGCGATGTCAGGCCTTCCAGACCCACCGGCCCGCGGGCGTGCAGCTTGTCGGTGGAAATACCGATTTCCGCACCCAGTCCGTATTCAAATCCATCGGCAAAGCGCGTTGAGGCATTGATCATGACAGAGCTGGAATCCACTTCTCGCAGGAACCGCATGGCGCGTCCGTGGTGCTGCGTGACGATGCTGTCGGTGTGCTGTGACCCGTAATGATTGATGTGCGCAATGGCGTCATCAAGCCCGTCAACGATGCGCAGGGCAAGCACGGGCGCCAGGTATTCCTCAAACCAGTCCTGTTCAGTGGCGGCCTGCACGCCCGGCAGGATGGCGCTGCTGCGGGCACAGCCCCGCAGTTCGACACCTTTGGCGGCGAAGGCCTCGGCCAGGCGCGGCAGCAATACCGGCGCCTCTCCCGCCGCGACAAGCAGCGTTTCCATGGTGTTACAGGTGCCGTAGCGGTGAGTCTTGGCATTCACCGCAATGGCCACCGCCATGTCGTGGTCTGCGCCGGCATCGATGTATACATGGCAGACGCCGTCGAGGTGCTTGATCACCGGCACGCGGGCGTCGCGGCTGATGCGCTCAATCAGGCTCTTGCCACCGCGGGGGATGATCACATCCACATACTCGGGCATGCCGATCAGCGCACCCACCGCAGCCCGGTCGGCGGTTTCCACGACCTGCACCGCGGCAGCCGGCAGACCCGCCTGCCTGAGCCCCGAGGCGATACAGGCGGCGATCGCACGGTTAGAGGCCAGCGACTCGGACCCGCCGCGCAGGATCGTGGCATTCGCCGACTTCAGGCAGAGACTGGCCGCCTCCACGGTGACGTTGGGGCGCGACTCGTAAATGATGCCGATCACCCCCAGCGGCACCCGCATGCGGCCGACCTGGATGCCGCTCGGCATGCGGTTGACGTCACTGATGCTGCCCACCGGGTCGGCAAGCGCCGCCACCTGCTGCAAACCCTGCAGCATGGCATCGATCCGCGCCGGGGTGAGCTCCAGGCGATCCAGCAGCGGCGCATCGAGCCCGCGCTCGCGACCCCGGGCGAGGTCCTCGGCATTGGCTTGCGCCAGGCTGTCGCGGGCAGCATCCAGCGCCTCGCAGGTCGCCAGCAGGGCGGCATTGCGCTGCGCCGTACTCGACGCCGCCAGCTGTCGCGAGGCGGCGCGCGCCGCGCTCCCCAGCTCCTGCATGTAATGCTCAATGCTCATTCCGCTTCCCGTGCCTGTTTCGCCGCCGATTATACCTGAAGCCCGGGGCGGGTGTGCTAATCTGCTGACAGACCGCACAGGAGCCCCCATGAACGACCTGCCCACCCTCGAATGCTTCTACGACTGTTCCAGCCCCTGGACCTACCTCGCCTTCCACCGCCTGCAACCCCTGTGCCGCGACCTGGGCATCGCGGTCGACTGGCGCCCGATCCTCGTCGGCGGGGTGTTCAATGCGGTCAACCAGGGGCTGTATGCGGCCCGGGAAAGCATGTTCAACAATCCCCGCCGCCTGGGCCACTACCAGAAAGACCTCGCGGACTGGGCGGAGTATTGCGGCCTCACCATCCGTCACCCGGACGTGTTCCCGGTGAACTCGGCAGGCGCGATGCGCGGCGCCCTGTTCGCTGCCGAACAGGGGCTGCTGGTACCCTGGTCAGAGGCCGTGTTCGCCGCCTACTGGGGCGACAACCGGGACATCTCGCAGCAGGACGTACTCGCGCAGCTGGCTGCGGATGTGGGTCTGGACCCGGCAGCGACGCTGGCTGCGACCCGCGACCCCCACTACAAGGCACTGCTGCGCACCAACACCGATGAGCTGGTGGAACGGGGTGGCTACGGCTCTCCGACGCTGTTCATCAACGGGTCGGACATGTATTTCGGAAACGACCGCCTGCCACTGGTGGAGTACCGCATCAGGCAGTGCCTCGCCGGTGACGGGCGCTGAGGCCCGGGGTCCGGGCCGCGCCCGGCGTCAGCTGGCGCTCTGGGCGGCAGCGGCTTCCTTGACCAGCGCCAGCAGTTCACCGCTGGCGTGCATCTCGGTGACGATATCGCAACCACCGATGAGTTCGCCGTTGATCCACAACTGCGGGAAGGTCGGCCAGTTCGCGTACTTGGGCAGGTTGGCGCGAATATCGGGGTTGGACAGTACATCCACGTAGGCGAAGCGCTCACCGCAGGCCATCAGGGCCTGTACAGTCTGCGCGGAAAACCCGCACTGCGGCTGGTTGGGGGAGCCTTTCATGTACAGCAAAATGCTGTTGCTCTGAATCTGCTCCTTGATCGTGTCGAGAATATCCATAGTGTTCCATGCCTGTGTTGGGGGTGCGTGTTGGACCCATTGCGAAGGCGGAAGTTTACCCGATCCGGGGAGAAAACGCAGGCATGATACGGGCAGGCTGTACGGGGCGCGGTAGGCTGACCGGGTCGCGGCAAGGCAATTGCCAAGCTCTCGCAATGCCGCTAGTATCACGGTCTGACAGGCAGCTAGCGCTGCCTTTTTGCGTTTCTGGGCCCCTGAGCGGGCCCTACCATTGGGGAGAAAAGCCGGTGTCCGCGTTGATGCAAACCTATGCAAGGCTGCCCGTGACCTTCAGTCACGGCGAAGGTGTCTACCTGGTGGACACCGATGGCCGACGCTATCTGGATGCATTGTCCGGCATCAGCGTCACCAACCTGGGCCATGCACATCCCGCCGTGACCGAGGCCGTACAGCGCCAGGCGGGGCGCCTGCTGCACACCTCGAACCTCTACCACATTGCTGCGCAGGAGGCGCTGGCCGACGCCCTGACGGCCGTCTCCGGCATGGAGACCGCCTTCTTCTGCAACTCCGGCGCGGAAGCCAATGAAGCCGCCATCAAACTGGCCCGGCTGTACGGCCACCAGCGCGGCGTGGAAAAGCCCGCGGTCATCGTGTTCGAGAACGCCTTCCACGGCCGCACCCTCGCCACCCTCAGCGCCACCGGCAACCGCAAGATCCAGGCGGGCTTTGAACCGTTGGTATCGGGCTTTATACGAGCGCCCCTGAACGACCTGGCGGCCGTGCAGCAAATCGCCGCCAACAACCCGGACGTGGTGGCAATACTGGTGGAGCCGATTCAGGGCGAAGGCGGTATCAGGGTCGCGGACACGGCGTTCATGCAGGGCCTGCGCGCACTCTGCGACGCTCGTGGCTGGCTGCTGATGCTCGACGAAGTGCAGTGCGGCAACGGCCGGGCCGGCCACTATTTCGCCTGCCAGGGTATGGGTGTGGTGCCGGATGTGATCACCACCGCCAAGGGGCTGGGCAATGGCGTGCCCATCGGCGCCTGCCTGGCCCACGGCCCGGCAGCAACCGTGTTCAGGGCAGGCCACCACGGCTCCACTTACGGCGGCAACCCGCTGGCCTGTGCGGCCGGGCTTGCCGTGGTGAATACGGTGGTCAATGAAGGGCTGGCGAAACGGGCCACCGCGGCGGGCGCACACCTGCGGCAGCGGCTGGAAGCGGCCCTGCAGGGTTGCGACAACCTGGTCGAGATACGCGGTCGCGGCCTGATGATCGGTGTGCAGTTGCGCCGTGAATGTGGCGACCTGGTACAACGTGCGTTGGCAGCGGGGCTGCTCATCAACGTCACAGCGGGCGACACCATCCGCCTGCTGCCGCCGCTGATCTGCAGCGACGCACAGCTGGACGAACTGGCCGCAGGCCTCAATACATTGATCCGGGACTTCGATTGAAGCCCGGACCAGCGCTTTAGCAGGAAACTCTCATGGCGTCACCCCGGCACTTCCTCACCCTGCTCGATTTCAGCCCCGACGAATTGCAGTCACTGATCAATCGCGCCAGCGAATTGAAACAGGGGCACCGCGCGGGCGCCGACCAGCGTCGCTTCCCGGGCAAGGTGCTGGCGATGATCTTTGCCAAGTCCTCGACCCGCACCCGCGTCTCCTTTGAGGCCGGCATGGCACAGCTCGGCGGGCATGCCATGTTCCTGTCACCCCAGGATACCCAACTGGGCCGCGGCGAACCCGTGGAAGACAGCGCACGGGTGATCTCCTCCATGGTGGATGTGGTGATGATCCGCACCTTCGGCCACGACATCGTGGAACGCTTTGCGGCCCACTCCTCGGTGCCCGTGATCAACGCGCTCACCGATGACTTCCACCCCTGCCAGCTGCTGGCGGACATGCAGACCTGGCAGGAGCACCGGGGCCCCATGGCGGGCAAGACCGCCGCCTGGGTCGGCGACGGCAACAATATGTGCCAGTCCTATATCAACGCCGCACGGCAGTTCGACTTCAAGCTGCGCATCGCCTGCCCCCCCGGATTTGAACCCCGCGCCGACCTGCTGCGCGACAACCGCGACCGGGTGGAGCTCAGTCATGACCCGGTTACGGCAGTGCGCGGCGCCGACCTCGTGGTGACCGATGTCTGGGCCTCGATGGGCCAGGAAAAAGAACAGCAGACCCGCGCGCGCCAGTTTGCACCCTACCAGGTGAACGAAGCCCTGATGGCGCACGCCGCCAGCGATGCCCTCTACCTGCACTGTCTGCCGGCCCATCGCGGCGAGGAGATCAGCGCGGGGCTCATGGATGCGCCGGATACGGTGATCTGGGACGAGGCGGAAAACCGGCTGCACGCCCAGAAGGCGCTGCTGGAGTTTCTGCTGCAGGGCGGCTAATAACCGGGGCGCCTAAACGCAAAAATTCTTAGAAGAATTTATTTACTCGCGCCTCTGAACCGCGCTGCTTCACGTCGCGCAAGGGCAACTTCAAGCTCATTGCGGCCTGCGGGGTAAGTGGGTACAGACCTACCGCTTCACCCACAACTTATCCACAACATAAACCCAGCCTTGCGGCCTTGCATTGCCGGCAGGGTCGCTTTATCTTGTGCTTTATCCTCCCGGATACCCCAACATGTGGGGCCTCGACCACACAATAAGGCTGCCCGCCCCGCGCCGTACGGAGACGCTATGCACACCGAAACCACCCTCACCAGCACCACCGGCACCCAGACCGGTGCCGAGACCACCCCGGTTCCCGCCAGTATCGCTGCCACCGCCCCCGGCCAGCTGCGCGTCATCAAGCGCAACGGCATGGTGGTGTCGTTCGAGGAGAGCAAGATATCCGTCGCCATCACCAAGGCCTTCCTTGCCGTTGAGGGTGGCACTGCGGCGGCGTCCAGCCGCATCCATGAAACCGTGGCGAAGCTGACTGACCAGGTGGCGGCCACGTTCCGCCGCCGTATGCCCTCCGGCGGCACCGTGCACATCGAGGACATTCAGGATCAGGTGGAACTGGCGCTGATGCGAGCCGGAGAGCACAAGATCGCGCGCGACTACGTCATTTACCGCGAAGAGCAGGCGCGCAAGCGGGCCGCGCGGAAGGCACTGTCGCCGGCGGCCCAGGAAGCCGCCGGGAATATCACCGTAATCCAGGCCGACGGCAGCCGTGCTCCGCTGGATCTGGAGCGTCTGCACACGGTGGTCACCGAGGCCTGCAGCAACCTGACCGACGTCAGCAGCACACAGATCATTGATGAGGCGCTGCGCAATCTGTACGACGGCGTCACCGCTGCGGAACTGGCCACGTCCCTGGTGATTACTGCCCGCACCATGATCGAGAAGGAGCCCAACTACACGTATGTCGCCGCGCGCCTGCTCTGCGACAACCTGCGCGCCGAAGCCCTCAATTTCCTCGGCGTTGCACAGTCTGCGACCCAGGGCGACATGAACCAGCTCTACGCCCGGGCACTACCCGCCTACATTCAACGCGGCGTGGAACTGGAACTGCTGGACCCGAAGCTCGCCCAGTTCGATCTGGAGCGCCTCGGTCAGGCCCTGTTGCCGGAGCGCGACCTGCAGTTTACCTATCTCGGTCTGCAAACCCTCTACGACCGCTACTTTATCCACAGCAACGATGTGCGTATCGAATTGCCCCAGGTGTTCTTCATGCGCGTTGCCATGGGACTCGCCGTTGCCGAGGCCGACCGGGAGGCACGGGCCATCGAGTTCTACCAGCTGCTCTCGTCCTTCGACTACATGAGCTCCACCCCGACCCTGTTCAATGCGGGCACATTGCGGCCACAGCTGTCCTCCTGCTACCTGACCACGGTGCCCGACGAACTGCACGGCATCTTTGGCGCCATCCAGGACAATGCCATGCTGTCCAAATTCGCCGGCGGTCTCGGCAACGACTGGACACCGGTGCGTGCACTCGGCTCCTATATCAAGGGCACCAACGGCAAAAGCCAGGGCGTGGTGCCGTTCCTGAAAGTGGTGAACGATACGGCGGTGGCCGTCAACCAGGGTGGCAAGCGCAAAGGCGCAGTGTGCGCCTACCTGGAAACCTGGCACCTGGACATCGAGGAGTTCGTCGAGCTGCGCAAGAACACCGGCGACGACCGCCGCCGCACCCACGACATGAATTCCGCCAACTGGATCCCCGACCTGTTCATGAAGCGGGTCTTCGACGATGGCGAGTGGACCCTGTTCTCGCCCAACGATGTGCCAGACCTGCACGACCTGTATGGCCGTGCCTTCGAAGAGCGCTACACGTGGTACGAGGAGCAGGCACGCGCCGGCAAACTGAAACTGCACAAGACCCTGCGCGCGCAGAACCTGTGGCGCAAGATGCTGGCCATGCTGTTTGAAACCGGCCACCCCTGGATGACCTTCAAGGACCCCTGCAACCTGCGCTCACCGCAGCAACACGTGGGTGTTGTGCACTCCTCCAACCTGTGCACGGAAATCACACTGAACACCAGCAAGGACGAGATTGCCGTGTGCAACCTCGGCTCCATCAACCTGCCACAGCACGTCGGCGAAAACGGCCTCGACCTCGACAAGCTGCGCAGGACGGTGCGCACTGCCGTTCGCATGCTGGATAACGTGATCGACATCAACTACTACTCGGTGCCGCAGGCGGAACGCTCCAATCTACGCCACCGCCCGGTGGGCCTGGGACTGATGGGCTTCCAGGACGCGCTCTACCGCCAGCATATCGCCTATGGTTCCGAGCAGGCCGTCGCCTTTGCCGACCGGTCCATGGAAGCCATCAGCTACTACGCCATCGAGGCCTCCAGTGAGCTGGCGGCCGAGCGCGGGGCCTACTCCAGCTACGAGGGCTCGCTCTGGAGCCAGGGCATTTTCCCCATTGACTCCCTGGATATCCTCATTGAACAGCGCGGCGCCGATTACATACAGGTCGACCGCAGCACATCCCTCGACTGGGACAGCCTGCGTGCAGCGGTGAAGGAGCGCGGCATGCGCAACTCCAACGTGATGGCCATCGCACCCACCGCGACCATCGCCAACATCACCGGCGTATCGCAATCCATTGAGCCCACGTACCAGAACCTGTACGTCAAATCCAACCTGTCCGGCGAGTTCACCGTGGTCAATCCCTACCTGGTGAACGACCTGAAGGCGCGCGGACTCTGGGATGGCGTCATGGTGAATGACCTCAAGTACTACGACGGCAGCGTGCAGGCTATTGATCGCGTACCAGCGGACCTGAAGGCCATTTACGCCACCGCGTTCGAGGTGGAGCCTCGCTGGCTGGTGGATGCCGCCAGCCGTCGCCAGAAATGGATCGACCAGGCCCAGTCGCTGAACCTGTACATCAACAACGCCAGTGGCAAGAAGCTCGACGTCACTTACCGCATGGCGTGGTACAGCGGGCTGAAGACCACCTACTACCTGCGTTCGCTGGCGGCCACGGGGACCGAGAAGTCCACCATCAGCACCGGCAACCTGAACAAGGTGTCGTCCGGCAGCCAGACCGTGCAGGCGGCACCCGCCGCGGTGCCCACGGCGTGCTCCCTGGACGACCCGGACTGTGAAGCCTGCCAGTAGGCCGGGCCCACAGATATCCTGAAACAACAGAGACGGCAAAAGGACAACAGTACATGCTGAGTTGGGACGACTACCACCAGGACGAGACGCAAACAGCACCGGCACCGGCCAAGGCACCACCACCGCCGCCGGCGCTGGAGGCCACGCCCGTCGCCGCTGTGGAGGACACGGCTCCTGTCGTGGCACCGACGGCCGCGGCCAACGTGGCCGCCGCCGCGCGCGCCGTGGAGGCGCTGGATGTCGCACCCGGGCTGGAAGAGCTTGAGATGGGTGCAGCGCGGGTGTCAGTCGACGAGAAGGCCATGATCAACTGCCGAGCGGACCTCAACCAGCTGGTGCCCTTCAAATACGACTGGGCCTGGCAGAAGTACATCGACGGCTGCGCCAACCACTGGATGCCACAAGAGATCAACATGACGGCGGACGTGTCCACCTGGAAGAGCGCCGACGGCCTGTCCGAGGACGAGCGGCGCATCGTCAAACGCAGCCTCGGCTACTTCTCCACGGCCGATTCACTGGTCGCCAACAACCTGGTGCTGGGCATCTACCGCCTGATCACCAACCCCGAGTGCCGTCAGTACCTGCTGCGCCAGGCCTTCGAGGAAGCGATCCATACCCACGCCTACCAGTACTGCATCGAGTCACTGGGCATGGACGAGGGCGAGGTGTTCAACATGTACCGCGAGGTTCCCTCCGTGGCCAAGAAAGCCACCTGGAGCCTCAGTCACACACATCACCTGTCGGACCCCAGTTTCAAGACCGGCACCGTGGAGAACGACCAGACCCTGCTACGCAACCTGATCGGGTTCTACGCCGTCACTGAAGGCATCTTCTTCTACTGCGGCTTCACCCAGATCCTGTCGATGGGCCGGCGCAACAAGATGACCGGCGTGGCGGAGCAGTTCCAGTACATCCTGCGAGACGAGTCCATGCACCTGAACTTCGGCATTGACGTGATCAACCAGATCAAGCTCGAGAACCCGCACCTGTGGACTGAAGCTTTCCAGCAGGAAGTGATCCAGATGATTCTGGAAGGCACACAGCTGGAAATCGAATACGCGCGGGACACCATGCCGCGCGGCGTGCTGGGCATGAACGCAGCCATGATGGAAGAGTACCTGCACTTTATCGCCAACCGCCGCCTCTCGCAGCTTGGCCTGCCAGAGCAATTCCCCGGGGTACAGAATCCCTTCCCGTGGATGAGCGAGATCATGGACCTGCGCAAAGAGAAGAACTTCTTTGAAACCCGCGTGATCGAGTACCAGACCGGCGGCGCGCTGAACTGGGATTGATCACCCCGGGGGCGGCCCGCCTGCGAGTCGCCCCCGTACCCGAGGACTGCCAATGGACCAGCAAGACGAAGCAGAGCGCAACAGCGAAAAAGTCCTCATGGCACTGGACCAGATCAGCCAGACCATTGATGTGATGAGCAGTGTCGTGACCCGGCTGCGCAAATACGTAAAACAGCAGTCAACGGCCAAGCAGGGCGAGCTGCAGGCCGAAATGCGCCCGGATCGGGTGCTGCACTGACGTGATGCGGCGTCGGGCAGCCTCCCGCCAGACGCCCTAACGCATGCCGCGCCGGCGCAGGATCTCCAGTTGCTCGTCATCGTGACGGAAACAGGGCACGCAGTCCGGAGGCCCCTCCAGGGTGACGATATCGGCCACTTCACCCAGCACCACCTCGGTAATCAGCGGCAGGTCCAGGCTGCAGGCCTGCTCCAGGTCAATCCACTGCAACGCTGACAGCTCGTCAGAGGCGCGTGAAAAATCGTCCGGGTCCCCTACAACGGCGCTGGCATCAACCAGAAAAAAACGGGCATCAAACCGCCGGGGCGCGCCCGGCGGGGTAATCGCCCGAAACACGTAGCGGAAGTTTCCGGCACAGGGCAGATGCGCCCTGGCACTGAAGTCGGCCCAGTCCGGGGGCACTGTGCCCTGCCAGTCACCCGGTGCACCCAGCAACAGGCCGGATTCCTCCCACACTTCCCGCACGGCAGCAGCCTGCAGGGCGTGCACCCGCTCCGGCGGTGCAGCCTCGGCCAACCGGCGTGCGCACACCGGCCCCACCCGGCCTGCCATGGGCACACGGGCATCCGCGGGGTCTACGGCGCCGCCCGGGAACACGAATTTGCTTGGCATGAAAGCGGCGCGGGCGCCCCGCTTTCCCATCAAAACCCGCGGCTGTGACAGGCGATCACGCACCAGAATCACGGTGGCCGCATCGCGTATGGGCACCTGTGCCAAGCCCGCTGCAGGCTGCCCTTCTGGCGCTCTCGTCAATTCACTGGTCTCCTGTAAGCCTCGACTCTTGAGTATAAACGCTTGCTTCCGCCGGGTCTGCCGCGGCGGGGCCCGAAGTCGCCCCGCGGTGGGAAGCACGCATTTTCCTTACCCGGGCGGCGGTTTTTGCCTATACTCACAGCGGAATTCATTCCACTAAGGATACGACATGCTGACTTCACGATTGCTTGTACTGTTGCAGATTACCGCATTTCTGGTGGCAAGCACGGTGGGAACGGCGCAGGCCGCCATCATCGGTACGGCAGAACACCTGGCCGACCAGAGCCGGAGCGAGCAACTGGCGCAGATCAGCGCCACGCTGGCCAGCGACACCGTTCAAGAGCATATGCTGGAGATGGGCGTAAGCCCCGCAGACACCCTTGCGCGCATCAACGCCCTGTCCGACGCCGAATTGCAGCAGCTGGCGCAACAGCTGGACGCGCTGCCCGCCGGCAGCGGTGCGCTGGGTGTGCTCGGCGCCCTCTTCCTGGTGCTGCTGGTGCTGGAACTGATCGGGGTCACCAACGTCTTCAGTAAGCTTTGATTCGCAGTGCGGCGCTCGCGCTGGTAGCCCTGCTCAGCGCTTGCGCCACGATCACCGCCCAACCGCCAGACGAGGCTGCGAGCGAACTCACCACCGTGCCGTTCTTTCCCCAGGAAACGTATCAGTGCGGACCCGCTGCACTGGCCACCCTGCTGGTGCACAGCGGTGTGGCCATCACCCCGGAAGCCCTGGTGCCGCAGGTCTATCTGCCCGGCCGCAGCGGCAGCCTGCAAGTGGAACTGCTGGCCGCCACGCGCCGTTCCGGGCGTATCCCATTCACCCTGCAGGGTCGCCCCGCAGCCCTGTTCGAGGAGCTTGAGGCCGGCAATCCGGTACTGGTGTTACAGAATCTGGGGCGGGAGTGGCTGCCGCGCTGGCACTACGCGGTGGTCGTGGGCTACCAGCCAGAGACTCAACGTGTGCTGTTGCGCTCGGGGGCCGAACAGCGTCGGCTGGAGCGCTGGAGCCAGTTCATCGCCAGCTGGGCCTATGCCGACTACTGGGGCCTGGTCATTCCCCGCCCCGGGGAGATTCCAGCCAGTGGCTCGGCCGACAACCTGGCACGTGAACTTGCCGGGCAGGAGGCGCTGCTCGAGCCGGCGCTGGTCGCGGCCACCTGGGACGCAGCACTGGCACGCTGGCCAGACAATCCGAACCTGCTGTTCGCGGCGGCCAATGCCCGCCGCGCGAACGCAGACACCGAAGGCGCTGCGCAGCGCTACCGCACACTGCTGATGCAATCGCCGCAGCATTTACCAGCGCGCAACAATTTCGCCGACCTCCTGTTACAGGCGGGCTGCCCGGTCAGCGCAGAAAGGCTGATCGCCCCGGCACAGCAGGCAACCACGGCGCTCTCTCCAACCGTTGCGGAGGCCGTAAGGCAAACCGCCGCGGACATCGCGCGCCAGCGCGCACAGGTCAGCTACGACCCGGAGCATTGCCGGGCACTCACACAGGATCCCACACGGCCATGACTGACGTTCTGCGTACGCCTGATCACCGTTTCGACCATCTCCCCGGCTTTCCCTGGGCACCGAATTACCAGATGGTGTCTGATCAGCGCCACGGGCAACTGCGCATGCACTACCTGGATGTGGGCCCGCGCGACGGACGCGTCGTGCTCCTGCTGCATGGGGAGCCCAGCTGGTGCTTTCTCTACCGGCACATGATCCACGCACTCAGCAGCCGTGGACTGCGCTGTATCGCCCCGGACCTGATTGGTTTTGGTCGCTCAGACAAACCCACGGCACGCAGTGCCTACAGCTACGCCGGCCACGTCGCGCAGGTCGGTGAATTGTTGTGTGCGCTGGATGTTACCGGTGCAGTGTTGGTCTGTCAGGACTGGGGAGGCCCCATCGGCCTGTCTCTGCTCGCCCGCATGCCCGAGCGCTTCTGCGCGGTGGTGGCCGCGAACACCCTGCTGCCCGGCTGTGAGCCACCCCCCAACGGGGTCGCACCCTGGCCGGGCGAGATCGTGGAGCAATGGGTTGCAGCCACCCGGGACGCCGATGACCTCGATGTGTCCGGGGTGATAGCCGCCGTCTCCTGTACCCCACTCAGCCCGGACGTCCTGGCAGCCTATGATGCGCCGTTTCCGGACCCGCGCTACAAAGCCGGTGCACTGGTTTTCCCCAGCCTGATACCCACTCACACCGATATGGCCGGCGCGCCTGAAAATCGCCAGACCTGGGCCTTCCTGAGCCAATGGCAGCAGCCCTTCATCACCGCATTCAGCGACAGCGACCCGGCGACCGCCGCCTGGGCCCCCGTATTCCAGCGGCGGGTTCCCGGCGCCCGTGGTCGCGAGCACCCGGTGATAGCCGGCGCCGGGCACTTTCTACAGGAGGAGCAGGGCGAGGCCCTGGCCGCCGTTGTGGCGCAGACCGTCGACAGTCTGCCTTCCGTGCAGCCAGGCTGATCCGCCACCCGTCGCGATGAGTGTCGACCAGGGCCTGATACTGCTGATACTGCTGACCTCGGTGGGCATGTTCCTCTGGGGCCGGTGGCGCCATGACATGGTCGCCCTGGGCAGCCTGCTGGCCTGTGTGCTCGCCGGCCTGGTGACGCCAGACGCGGCATTCAGCGGCTTCGGTCACCCCGCTGTCATCACCGTGGCCTGCGTGCTGGTGCTGAGCCGCGGTCTGCAGGCCACGGGAGCCGTGGACGTGATCGCCCGACGCGCACTGCCCGCCAGTGCCGGGCCCCTGGCCAGCCTGGCGGCACTGGTCGGGCTGGGTGCGCTGCTCTCGGGCTTCATGAACAACGTGGGCGCCATGGCGCTGCTGATGCCCGTCGCCCTGCAGATGGCCCGCCGCCACAACCTGCCGCCGGGACAGACACTGATGCCGCTGGCGTTCGGCACCATACTCGGTGGCATGACCACCATGATTGGCACACCACCCAACCTGATCGTCTCCGGTTTTCGTGCCGAGGCCGGCGGCAATGCCTTTGCCATGTTCGACTTCACACCCGTGGGGTTGGCGGTCGCGCTCTGCGGCGTGGCGTTTATCGTGCTGCTGGGCTGGCGTCTGGTACCGGCGCGCAAGCAGCAGGCCGCGGGCGATTTCGACACCGGGGCCTACCTCACCGAGGCACGTGTCCCGGAAAGCAGCAAAGCCGTAGGCATGAGCCTGCGACAGGTGGAAGCGGCGCTCGACGATGCCGGCGCCCAGGTGGTCGGCCTGGTTCGCAATGAGGTGCGCCTGCACACCCCCTACGGCGGCCGGCAGATCCGCGGGAATGACATTCTGGTACTGGAAACCAACGCCGATACCCTGGGAGAGGTGCTGGCGCGGTTGGACCTGAAGCTTGAGGAATCGGTGAAACCGGCAGCCACAGAGTCCACAACCGGTGACAGCGGCGGGCCGGAAGCCGCCGCACCCAACAGCGAAGCGCAGGAGGAGGTCGAGCACGAGGGCGAGCAAGGGGACAGGCGGGAGGACATTGTACTGACGGAGCTCGCCGTCATGCCGGCCGCCGCAGCCGTCGGGCGCTCTGCCAGAGACATCCAGCTGCGCACGCGTTACGGCCTCAACCTGCTGGCCGTATCCCGCGAAGGCCACCGCTCCCGCAGTCGGTTGCGCGCCCTGCCCCTGCGACCGGGTGACCTGCTGCTGATCCAGGGTCCGCTGAACGCCACCTCGGAATTCGCCAGTGACTTCGGCTGCGTGCCGCTGGCCAAGCGTGACCTGCGCATCCCCAGCCCGCGCAGGGCGGTCATGGCAGCGGTCATCATGACGCTCGCCGTGGGCGGCGCAGCCTTCGGGCTGCTGCCCGCGGCCATCTCCTTCGCCCTCGGCGTACTCGCCTCCATGGCGCTGCGCACGGTGCCACCGCGCTCGGTCTACAGTGCCATCGACTGGCCGGTTATTGTGCTGCTGGCGGCCCTGATACCGGTTGCGGGCGCCATGGCCTCAACCGGCACCGCAGACCTGATCGCGCGCTTCCTGCTTACGTCGGTGGCCCAGGGCAACGCCATACTGGTGCTGGGCATCATACTGGTGACCACCATGTTCCTCTCCGACCTGATGAACAATGCGGCCACCGCCGCCGTGATGTGTCCGATTGCGCTGGGCACCGCGGCTGCCCTGGAGGTAAACCCCGACAGCTTCCTGATGGCTGTCGCCATCGGCGCCTCCTGCGCCTTTCTCACGCCCATTGGCCACCAGAACAACACCCTGATTCTGGGTCCGGGCGGCTTTCACTTCGGCGACTACTGGCGCCTGGGGCTACCGCTGGAAGCCCTGGTGGTCGCCGTCAGCCTGCCGCTGCTGCTCATCGTCTGGCCGTTGTAGCGCCGCGGGATGCCCGGCAAGCGGCCCCTGCGGGGGCGCGAGAGGCGATGGCTTTTCAGTGTTATCAGCGTTAACATTGCGGTTCACGCCTGCGGCTTTCACCGCTACAATGGCGCCTCGCATCGACTCTGGCCCGGCGCCGGAAAGGCCGCAGCCAGCCCCGTTCATCCCACACAGGACAGCGACATGATCTACCAGAGTGACGCGCTCACCGTGACCCGCCTTGACGGCGACATCGCCGAGCTGCATTTCGACCTGAAGGGTGAGTCTGTCAACAAATTCGACCAGACCACCGTCAACAGCCTCACCGAAGCGCTCGACGCGCTGGAGGCGCAGAGCGGCCTGCGAGGCCTGCTGGTGACCAGCGGCAAACCCGTGTTCATTGTCGGCGCCGACATCACCGAATTCACCGGCATCTTCGGTGCCGGCCCCGAGGAGATCAAGGGCTTCACGGCGGCCAACAACGCCAACTTGAACCGCCTGCAGAACCTGCCCTTCCCAAGCTGTGTGGCCATTAACGGCTTTGCACTGGGGGGCGGCTTCGAAATCTGCCTGGCCTGCGACTTCCGGGTCATGAGCACGGCCGCCAAGGTCGGCCTGCCGGAAACCAAACTGGGTATCCTGCCCGGCTGGGGTGGCACCGTGCGCCTGCCGCGCATCATTGGCGTCGACGAAGCGGCCACCTGGATTGCCGGCGCGACTGAACAGCGCGCGGACAAGGCGCTGAAGGCGGGCGCCGTCGATGCGGTCGCCGCACCCGAGGAACTGCGCGCCGTGGCACTGTCCACGCTGAACCACGCCATCGCCGGCAAGCTGGACTATGCCGGTCGCCGACAGGCGAAAAGCAGCCCACTGCCACTCAACGACACCGAGGCCATGATGGCCTTCTTCACCATGAAATCCCTGGTGCAGCAGCAGGCGGGCAAGAATTACCCGGCGCCGGTCAAGGCCGTTGATGTGATCGAAAAAGCCCGCGGTATGGGCCTGGAAGACGCACTGAAGGTCGAGGCCGAAGGCTTTGCCGAGCTCGCCGTGACACCGGTGGCCGCCGCGCTGGTGGGCGTATTCCTCTCTGACCAGCTGCTGGGCAAGAAGGCCCGGGACTGGGAAAAACAGGCCGACCGCAAAGTGCAGCGTGCCGCGGTACTGGGTGCCGGCATCATGGGCGGCGGCATCGCCTACCAGTCCGCCTACCGCGGTGTCCCCATCCTGATGAAGGACATCAACCAGGCCGGCCTCGATCTGGGCCTGTCGGAAGCCAACAAGCTGCTGTCCAAGCGTGTAGAGCGCGGACAGATGACGCCGGCGCAGATGGGCGATGTCCTCAACAGCATCGACCCCACGCTGACCTACACCGGTTTCGACGCGGTCGACATCGTGGTGGAAGCGGTGGTGGAGAATGCCAAGGTAAAACACGCCGTGCTGGCCGAAACCGAAAAACAGATCGGCGAAGACACCATTCTGGCGTCCAATACCTCGACCATTTCCATTACCCACCTCGCAGAAGCGCTGCAGCGGCCGGAGAACTTCTGCGGCATGCACTTCTTCAATCCGGTACACGCCATGCCCCTGGTGGAGGTGATTCGCGGCGAGAAAACCTCGGACCGGGCGGTCGCCCGCACCGTTGCCTACGCCAACAAGATGGGCAAGAAAGCCGTCGTGGTGAAGGATTGTCCCGGCTTCCTCGTCAACCGGGTGCTGTTCCCCTATTTCGATGGCTTCTCCAAGCTGGTGCGCGACGGCGCCGACTTCCAGGCCGTGGACAAGGTCATGGAGCGCTGGGGCTGGCCGATGGGGCCCGCCTACCTGATGGATGTCGTCGGCATCGATACCGGCGTGCACGCTGCGGCAGTGATGGCAGAAGGTTTCCCCGACCGCATGCAGCTGGACTTCAAAACCGCCACCGAAGTGATGTTCGAGAACGAACGTTTCGGCCAGAAGAACGGCAAGGGCTTTTATGACTATGTGCCGGACAAGCGCGGCAAACCGAAAAAGACCGCCAGCGAGGAGGTCTATCGCCTGATCGCGCCTGTGGAAGGCGAGCGCACTGAATTCTCACGCGAAGACATTGTGGCGCGCATGATGCTGCCCATGGCCACGGAGATGGCGCGCTGCCTGGAGGAGGGCATCGTCGGCACGCCCGCAGAGGCGGACCTCGCGCTGCTGTACGGTCTGGGCTTCCCTCCCTTCCGCGGCGGCATCTTCCGCTGGATGGATACGGTGGGCCTTGCCTTCATCGCCGAAGCCTCGAAGCAGTTTGCCCATCTGGGCAAGTCCTACGAACTCACCGACGGCATGCAGGCCATGCTGGCCGATGGCAAAACCTACTATTGAGCACCGGGTGACAACAGGAGAATTATCGTGAGTCTGAATCCAAGAGACGCCGTTATCGTCGACTTCGCCCGCAGCGCCATGGGCCGCTCCAAGAATGGCTGCTTCCGCAACGTGCGCGCGGACGACCTGTCCGTCGCTGTTATTCGTGGCCTGCTGGCCCGCAACCCCAAACTGGACGTCGACGAAATCGACGACCTGATCTGGGGCTGCGTGCTGCAACGCGGCGAACAGGGCATGAACCTGGCACGCAATATCGTCCTGCGTGCGCAGCTGCCGTTCACCATTCCCGCCCAGACCGTCAACCGCCTCTGCGGCTCTTCCATGTCGGCGTTGCACACGGCAGCGGCCAACATCATGGCCGGTATTGGCGACGTGTACCTCGTGGGTGGTGTGGAGCACCTCGGCCACCTGCCGATGATGGACGATGTGGACATCAACCCAAAGCTGGGCCTGAACGTGGCCAAGGCGGCGGGCATGATGGGCATGACCGCCGAGTACCTGGCCATGATGCACGGCATCGGGCGTGAGGCCCAGGACAAGCTGGGCCTGCGCTCACACCAGCTGGCCCACAAGGCCACGGTGGAGGGCAAGTTTGCCCGGGAGATCATTCCCGTTGAGGGGCACGATGCCTCAGGCGCGCTGGCGCTGATTGAGCAGGATGAAACCATCCGCCCCGAAACCACGCTGGAAGGACTGGCCAGCCTGCCGCCTGCCTTCAACCCCCAGGGTGGCACCGTCACCGCGGGCACCTCGTCGCAGATCTCCGATGGTGCGTCTGCCATGCTGGTGATGTCCGCCGAGCGCGCGCAGGCGCTGGGCCTTGAGCCGGTGGCACGCATCCGCGCCATGACTCTCGCCGGTGTCGACCCGTCCATCATGGGCTATGGCCCGGTGCCCTCCACACAGAAAGCGCTGAAGCGGCTCGGCCTGACCATCAAGGACATTGAGATGGTGGAACTGAACGAGGCCTTTGCGGCACAGGCCCTGCCCGTGCTCAAGGACCTCGACCTGCTGGATGACATGGAAGACAAGGTGAATGTGCACGGCGGAGCCATTGCCCTCGGGCACCCCTTCGGCTGCTCCGGCACACGCATCACCGGCTCACTGCTGACCGTGATGCAGGACCGTGACCTGACGCTGGGCGTGTCCACCATGTGCATCGGCCTGGGCCAGGGCATCACCACCGTGGTGGAGCGGGTCTAACCGCGCCGGTACCGGGGGTGGCCGCCGCCTGCAAGGGGCGACGGCCACTCACGGGATGGATCAGAACGCGAGAATAACGTCAGTGGAAAACACCCACCCGTTGCCGCCCAGAGCCATCGGCACACTGCTGTAACCGACCGGGGAATCATTCAGGCGCAGGGCCTGCACACCCAGGCGCAGCTCACGCCGCGACATCGGGAAATAATTCAGGCCCACGCTCACGTCTGAGGGATTGCCGTACTCCCCGTCAATGTAGGAGTACGCCGCATAACCCTGGAGCACTTTGGGCATCAGCATGGCTGAACCCTGCAGCTGGAAACCCTGGTCCTCTAGTTCGGTGACCGGTATCTCGCCAATCACGACGAAGTCATCCACCTTGCGGTAGTAATATTCGCCCTCCAGCGACAGGCCCCGGTATTTGAAGCCCGCGTTCAAGGCCAGCATTTCATAGGTCGCCTTGCGCACGTTGCCGCCAGTGAGGAAGGGATCATCACTGAAGATCCGTGTGCCATCGGAGAGGCGAATCTGGGAATTCTCGAAGCCCTCGACCTCGGACTGCCCCTGGGCATCCTCGCGGCTGTGGGTGAAGTGCACACCAAACAGCGTTGCGACCTCTTCGTGGTACTCATAATCCCCGAAACCCTGGCCGGGGCCGTATTCACCGGTCGTCGGCATCCACCAAAGGGCTCCCGAGAAAGTGTTGAGTTCGTTGTCCAACTGCACGGCATTAACACCCAACTGACTCAGGTTGTTCCCGATCATGGCGCGGTAGCCCACGGTGGGTGACAGCGCACCGGAAGCCCACAGGCCGGTGGTGTAGGAGCCGCGGAAGAACTCATCGGCGATGGTGCGGTGATCGTTCTTCAACCAGTTGGGAAAGGTGTAGTTGGTCGAACGCGTGGAGGGCAGCGCACCGATACCGGCATACAGCGAAAACGCGTCGTCAAACTGATAACCGAGATTACCCGCGACAACCACCTGGGCACCGTCTCCCTGGCTGGTATTCGCCGTCCAGGTGTAGAACAGGTAGCGGAACTTCGGGTCGAACAACCAGCCCTTGAAATTCATGGTCAGTTTCTGAAACTGGATGTCGTTGCGTAAATCCAGCGTGGTGGTGCGACCGAAAGCATCGGTGTAGGTGCTGTCCAGTCCCTTCTGGTTGAGGTAGCGCGCGTAGGTGAACGCGCTGAAATCCAGCTCACCCATGTCGGTGCGGGCCAGCACAAACCCCTTGCCGGGTTCGAAGCGGCCCCAGGTCTCGGGCGCTTCCTCCTCGGCGATACCCGCAACTGCCGGCGTTTCCTCCGGGGCGGATGCCAGTGCCGGTACTACGGTGACCGACTGCTGCGCTGCATCAGCGCCCTCACCCGGCATCTCCTGCAGGCGTGCTTCCAACGCCTTAATGCGCTGGTCGAACTCCCGTGTCTTGCGCTCCAGCTCGTTGCGCAATGCCTGCAGCTGTCGAATTTCCTCCTCGACGCTCAGCTGCGATTCCCCGGCGGACGATGCGGGTGAGACCAACCCCGCGAGGGCGAGCGAACAGGCCAGGGCAACGCCCCACAACGGTTTATTCATAGTGGCATGTCCTTGCTAAAGCAGGTCAAATTCGTAATTCAGAATAATGCGGAAATCGAAAAAGTCGTCGCCGCCCAGGTCTTCATCCTGGTCGATGTAGGCTCCACGTACGCGCATCCACAAGCCCTCTGCCCAGCTCTCGCGCAGGCGATAATCCAGCGTCAGATCGTACTCGGTTTCATCCGGGCTGGCGCTGCTCCCCGAGTCTGGGGTGTCACCCGACACCACATTGGCAAACAGGCTGAGGTCGCCCGCGCCGACACGCTGGAAGTCATAGGAGAGACCTGCCAGCCAGGCATCCTCACCGGCGCGATCGAAATCGTCAACGATCACCGACAGGTAGTTGGCGGGGTTGCCGTAGGGTTTCTGTATACCCTTTTCATCATCCGTGCTGCTGGCTGCCAGTCGCCAGGCCCACAGCCCGCGCCGCAGCTCCAGCTTTGCTGACACCATGGAGGTGTCGAAGTCACCGATCAGGGCATCGCCGTGGCTGCCCTGGTCAGTGTATTGCAGGAAGGCCTTCAACGTCGTTTCGTTATCCAGCACGAACGGATACTCTGCCGTGGCATAGAGGGTACTGAAGGTTTCAAATGAGTGCTGGTAGATCGCTCCGAGGTTTCCCCCGGCGGCGGTCTTGTAGCGGGCGCCGGCAAAGCCGAGACCCTCGTCGCTCCCCGCCGCGCCGGCCGCCTCGGACATGCTGACGAAGTCGTCGTCGTTCTTGCGCTTGATGCGGTCAACGTAGCCCGCCATGTAGGCGAGGCCGGTATCCGCCACATTGCCGATGGCCAGCGCCTCAAAGGTATTCGGCACCATGCGGATGTCGTGACTGCCGAGGTAGGGCAGCTCAAGGCGCTGGCGGCCGAGCCGGATGCCCGTGTCTTCCGCGAGGCGCAGTGTCACGTTCGCCTCGCCCAGCACGGAAAACGATTCCTGGCCGGGCTTGAACAGCAGGGTACCGTCCTTGTCGCTGGGCCCGTAGAGCTTCTGCGAGGTGTAGCCCGTCGCCGCGAAGCGCAGCCGGTCCAGCCACCAGCCAGACTGGTAGGCCAGCGCACCGCCGAGGGCGAGGCCGACACTGTCCTTGCCAGAGTCGCGGTTCCGGTCCAGCAGATAGCTGCGCGGATGGAGCACCAGCTTGCTGCCTTCCAGGAACGACGAGCGCTCGCGGTGTGCCTCGATTACCGGCACCACGCCACTCTGCTGGTTGGGTTCGTCGTCCAGGCGCCCATGTTCGGGTTGCGCAGACAGGCCAGGCGCAGCAGCGAGCAGCGCACCGCAGCACAGGGCCCTGGCAGCGCGCGCGCGCGGCCCGCAACCGGCTGGCACCTTACTCACTCGCAGCGCACACCATGGGAGCGTGATAGTCGAGCTTCATCAGGCGAAAGTAGTTCTCACCCAGTGCGATATTGCGGAACGCCGTGTCGTCGAGCGCGCGCAAGGCGCGACTGGTGACCTCAAGTTCCTTCGCATAATTGGCATACTCCTTGGCATCCGCCGCCACGAAGTCAGAGCCGGGGAGAATACGGCTGGAGTAGGCATTGAAGAAATCAACAAAGATATCACCCCACTGGTGGTAAGCGTTGAACAACACGTCCCAGGAAATATCCAGCATCAGGTTCGGGTAGGCGTCCAGCCGCTCCTTCATCAGCGCCACATGCCGGTTGGGATCCATCGTGGTCAATTCCTTGGACAAGCCCATGTGCGCCCACACGATCGGGTTCTCCGGGTAGGTTTCCAAGATATGGTCCATCAGGTAGAGGAACTCTGTCGGATTGGCATCGTTGCCCAGGTCCGAGTGCAGTGTTACGGGGATATTGCGCTCCTGCAGGATCGCCATGAACGGCGCCCAGGCATCAATGGACTCGAGCGTGGCCGGCTCATGCAGATTGCCGAGCAGCGCCTGCTTGACCACATTGAGCTCTCCGGCCCAGGCGAACATGCCCGGGTATTCCCGGTCGTAAAGCTCAATGGTCTCCACCACGCTCTCGGGATGCGCGAGATCCATGAAGGTCATCGAGAGAACGATATTCAGGTTGTCGTTGGGGTAGGCGACAGCCTCCATGCCGTTGACGAAGTCATTCTTGATGCTGGGCATCGCTCGCACACCGGGGCAGTCCAGGTAATAGGTACACCCGGAGTCCATTTCCAGAATCTGGCCGATGCCAAAATAGTTGACGAAGCGAACACCCAACTGGTCGAAGTAGCCGAACAGTTCCTGCGGGGGAATCGCCGCCCCCCCGAAGGGCCGTGGGTGGAAGTGCGCATCCACCACCGGCGTGTAGGTCTCGCTGCTGCGATCAAAACAGGCCTGCTGCTCGGGCGGCAGGGCGAATGAGGCGAGCTCTCGCTGCGGTTTGGGCAGGGCCGCCACGGGATCGTCGGTAGTTTCCTGCAGGGCCGCACAGCCCGCCAGCAGGGTGAGCAGCGAGCCGCCAGCCAGCGCCCTGGCCACAGTGCGCAGGGAGAGCTGTTGAGAAGGTTTCAGAAATGCGGTCATGGCGTCCAACTCCGGGATGATAGTTGTTATGGGGGGGGATGCGCTGCCGCCCTCACCGTCATCCTGACCTGCATGTGCAACGCGAACGACCGGAACACCCTTCACCTGAGAATAAACAAGGCTGTTACAAAAGCAAACACTGCGTGCTTGCACTGGCAGACAGAATCTGGACAACCCCCACGGAGCAGCGCGGGACGCGCCTACTCCACGGTCAGCAGTACATCCACGCGTGCGAGCGCCGCCAGCAAGCCTGCCGTGGCCAGCGATGAGCCGCGAAAAAACTCCTCCGCCATGGGCGTGATGGCGCAGCGCCCGGGCAGGGGCTCACCCTGCTCGAGCATCCGATACAGGGTCGGCAGGAAAATGAACTGCAGCCACTGCGGCAGTGTCAGCGTGTCGACGGCGAAGGGCTCGGTAGAGGCCAGCGCAGATGCCGGCGGCGGCACCGTCTCCCACAGGGCCAGTTGCCGCAGCTGGGCCTCGATGTCGATCAGGACTTCGGCGACTTCCGTGCGCATGGGCTCTCCCGGATACTCCACGGCCGCTGCTAGAACTTCTCCGGGCGCAGCACATCCACATCGCAGGTGTAGAGGATCATCGCGTAGTTGTCGTAGTAGTGCTCGCGCAGGCCGGCGGCAATGCGATCCGCCGTGGCGTCATCACACACCACCTCAATGCGCAGGTTGCGGTTCGCCTCCCAGTTGCCCTCGCGCACACCCCGGGCCCCCTTGCCGCGGGCCTCGGTGATGGTGTAGCCGTGTGCGCCCCAGCGTTCGATATGCCGCAGCAGGTGCGACTCGATGGAGGATTCAGTCACGATGGTGAGCAGGCGTCGCGGGTGTTGTTCCATGGTCAGGCGGCTCCGATCAGTGCGTACAATTGGCCAGCAAGCCAATGGTACAGCGGAATGCCGACCAGTACATTAAACGGGAACGTCACACCCAGCGATGCCGCCAGCGACAGCGCAGGGTTGGCCTCGGGAACCGAAATACGCATCGCGGCGGGCACGGCAATATACGATGCACTCGCCGCGAGGGTAGCCAGCACCACCGCTCCACCGACGGACAGGCCCAGCAGCCAGGCCAGGCCGAGGCCAATCATCGCTGAGCACACCGGGGTCAGCACACCGAATGCCAGCAGGAAGAAGCCATAGCGCCGCAGCGTTCCGATCTGGCTCGCGGTCACCAGGCCCATTTCCAGCAGGAAAAGCGCGAGCAGGCCCTGGAAGGGGTCGAAGAACAGCGGGGCGAGCTTGGCCAGGCCATCGGCGCCGGCAATCCAGCCGATCAGCAGCCCGCCCACCAGCAGGACTATGCTCTTGCCCAGCAGCACCTCATGTGCCGACTCGCGCAGCCGCTCGCCACCGACCAGCCCCTTGGCGAGGACAATGCCCACCAGGATGGCGGGAATTTCCAGCAGCACCACAAACAGCGGCATATACGCTTCGAAATCGATGTTTCGCGAACCGAGATAGGCGACGACCACGGCAAAGGTGCCGACGCTGACCGAGCCATAGTGCGCAGCAATGGAGGCCGCATCCGCCCGCGGCAAGCGACCGAAACGCAGCAGCACGGGAAAGCTGAGCAGAGGCAGGATGAACCCCATGGCAACCACCGCGACCATCTGCCCGAGCAGCTCCAGAAAGGGCTGGCGGGCCAGCTCGATGCCGCCTTTCATGCCGATGGCGAGCAGCAGCAGGATGCTCAGCAGCTCATAGACCTGCACCGGCAGCCGCAGCTCTGAACGCAGGATCCCTGCGGTGACGCCCAGCAGGAAGAAAAGAACAACGGGATCCATGCTACGCGGCACCCTCCACGCCGACCAGGCGCAAAAGCTCAGCGGTACCCCGGCGCAGCGCCGTGGCATCCCGGTCGACCAGAGTAATGTGGCCCAGTTTGCGGCCCGGCGCGGGCGACTTGCCGTAGTCGTGCAGGTGCGCGCCGGCGACCGCCAGGATATCCCGTGTGGCAGGCCACTCGCCAATGACGTTGACCATCACACTGGGCGCCACGGCTGCAGTGGCACCGAGGGGCAGACCGGCAATGGCTCGCAGGTGATTCTCGAACTGTGAGGTCACCGCGCCTTCTATCGTCCAGTGGCCACTGTTGTGTACGCGCGGTGCATACTCGTTCACCAGCAGCTGGTCGCCGCACTGGAACAGCTCCAGCGCCAGTACGCCGACGTAATCCAGGGCGCTGAGCAAGCGCTCACAGTAGTCGCGGGCGGGGCCTTCCATGGGGTCGTTCGCGAGGGAGCGCGAGACACGCAGAATGCCGTCCTCGTGGCGGTTTTCGCTAAGTGGCCAGATACGGCACTCACCGTCCCTGCCACGCACGGCAATCACCGAGAGCTCGCGATCGAAGGGCACGCGGGCTTCGAGGATACAGGGCACACGGCCCAGGGCTTCCCAGGCCGACAGCAAGTCCCCGGCCGCTGCCACCGACGCCTGCCCCTTGCCATCGTAGCCCATGCGCCGGGTTTTCAGGATCGCTGGCGTACCGGTCAGGGCCAGTGCCTCGGCCAGGTCCGCCTCGGAGTCAATGGCAGCGTAGCGCGCGGTGGGCAGGCCCAGGCGCGTGAACAATGACTTCTCCTGCAGCCGCTCCTGGGAGAGGAGAATCGCCTGGCTGCAGGGGGCGAGCAGACCGCGCTGTTCCAGTGCATCGAGCGCAGCCGGCGCTATGTGCTCGAACTCCGCGGTGGCCACATCGATGCGCTCTGCAAAGGACGCCAGTGCAGCGGCGTCTTCATAGCCACCGCGAAGATGTTCTCCCAGGGGCGCGGCGCAGGGCATCTCCTCGGGCGCCAGGAAGGTACAGCGCAACCCCAGCGGGTAACCTGCCAGCGCCAGCATCTGCGCCAGCTGGCCTGCGCCCAGGATCCCGATATTCACGGTGCGGTGACCCGGGGGTCGGGGTGCGCCGCCACGTTGGCGGTCTGGCGCTCACGGTAGGCGCGGAGACGCTCGCGCAGGGCGCTGTCCTGATTGGCCAGCATCGCCGCGGCCAGCAGCGCTGCATTCACGGCCCCTGCGCGGCCTATGGCCAGCGTGCCGACCGGAATGCCCGCCGGCATCTGCGCGATGGAAAGCAGCGAGTCCATGCCGTTGAGGGCACGGGATTGCACCGGCACACCCAGCACCGGCACCAGGGTTTTCGCCGCCAGCATTCCCGGCAGGTGCGCTGCACCACCGGCGCCAGCGATGATCACCTGCAGACCGCTGGCTTCAGCCGCCTCGGCGTAACTGAACAGGCGGTCCGGCGTGCGATGCGCGGACACCACTTCAACGGTGTGCGGCACCTCCAGCTCAGCCAGGGTGTCTGCAGCGCCTTGCATGGTCTCCCAGTCGGAACGGGAGCCCATGACAATACCGACGAGTTCATTCATTGTGAGTCTTTCCCCTTGTGTCCTGCCATTGCGGCCGGTGGGCACTTCTGTACCCGGACATGAATCCTTGTGGCGGGGGCCGGCGGGATAGAAAGCGCACGAATCCTACACAAGACGCCAGCCATGATATATTCGATTTTTATAAATAATCAATTCGACTATTTCTGAGATGACGCCGCTCAACTACAACCACCTGTATTATTTCTTCCATGTTGCCACCGACGGCAGCATCACGCGCGCCAGCAAGCGCCTGAATCTGACCCCGCAAACCATCAGCGGACAGATTGCCGCGTTTGAGGAACAGCTCGGCGTCAAGCTGTTCCGCCGCGAAGGAAGGCGCCTGCGGCTCTCCGAACAGGGCCGACAGATTTATGCCCACGCCGATGAAATTTTCCAGCTCGGGCGGGAAATCCGCCAGATGCTGCAGAACGAGAGCGCTCATACCGAGACGTTCCGCGTCGGCATCACCGATTCGATCCCCAAGATTCTCGCCAACCGGTTGCTGCAACCCGCGCTGAAGGCCGTCGACAACCTGCGCCTGCAGTGCCACGAGGGCGACCAGGAGACCTTGCTCGCGGAACTGGCGGTAAGCCGCCTCGACTGCATCATCACCGACCAGCCCCTGCCATCCGGCAGCCACATCAAGGCCTGGAACTACCGCATTCTGGAGTCCGGTTTCACCTTCTTTGCCGTTCCCGGGCTCGCCGAGACCTGTCGCAGCCAGTTCCCGGCGAGCCTGAGTGGCAAGCCGTTTCTGGCCCCTGGCCGCAAGGCGGGGAGCCGCTCCTTTCTCAAGGCCTGGTTTGAAAAGCACCGCATTACCCCAGAAATCGTGGCGGAGTTTGACGACAGCGCACTTCTGAAGTCCTTCGGCCAGACCGGGCTGGGCATCTTTGCCGCGCCGACCATCATTGAAGCGTATGTGATCTCCCAGTACGGCGTTGCGGTGATTGGCCGCACCCAGGAATTCGTCGATGTGTTTTATGTGATATCCCCGGAGCGCCGCCTGCAGCATCCGGCCACGCTGGAGATCGTCAATACGTCACTGGGCGGGGCCGCGGACGGCTAACGGGCCAGCTCTCGGGTAAACGGCGGCAGGGAATCCAGTATTGCCTGACCGTAGCGCCGCGTGAGCAAACGCCGATCCATCAGGGTCACCCTGCCGCTATCGCTCTCCGTGCGCAGCAGGCGGCCGCTGGCCTGTACCAGCCGCAGCGCCGCATCCGGCACGCTGATTTCCATAAAGGCGTTTCGCCCCTGGGCTTCCACCCATTCGGCCAGCGCTGCCTCAATAGGGCTGTCGGGTACCGCGAAGGGAATCTTCGCAATCACCACGTGGCGGCAGTAGGCGCCGGGAAGATCCACGCCTTCGGCGAAGCTGGCCAGCCCGAACAGAATACTGCCACGTCCGGCGTCAACCGCTTCCCGATGCAGGCGCAGGAGTTCCTGCTTGCTGCCATCGCCCTGCATCAGGAGCCGGTCGCCAAAGGTCGCGCTGACGCCTGCATGGACGTCCTGCATCTGCCGCCGCGAGGAAAACAGCACCAGGCTGGCCTCGGCGGGATCCAGCAATCCGGGCAGCTGCTCGATCAGCGCCGCGGTGTGTGCCTCGGCGTCACCGGGGTCGCAGGACATGGCGGGCACGTGCAGGGTGGCCCGGGAATAATCGAAGGGACTGGCCACCACCTTGAAGACGCCCTCGGCCGGAGCGCCGGAATGGAGCCTGAAGCGATCGAAGGAACGCAGCGCAGTAATGGTCGCCGAGGTGACCACGACACCGGCAGCGCGTGACCACAGGTACTCCTGCAGGATGTCCGCCGCGAGGATGGGGCTACAGCGCAGGTCGAAGCCGGTTTGCCCGCCCCCGTCCAGCAAGGTCACCCAGCGCGCCATGGGCGGCACCTCACCCTCACCACTGACGGCATAGGCCTGCCACAGGGCCAGCGTGGACTCCGCGCGGCTCAGCAAACCACCCAGGCTCAGGTGCCAGGTCTCGACATCGCTCTTGTGCAGGCCGCAGTCTTCCTCTTCCAACGCCTCCGACAGGCGGGCCTCAATCTTCGCCAGAGCGGTGCTGATCTGCTGGAACTGGTTGGCCAGGCCGGCGGCCAGCGGCTGCAATTGCGCGGGCACCCGGCCATGGGCGAAGCGCAGTTGCTGCTCGTCACTGCGCCCGCTCCCGGGCACACGCTCGGCAAACAAGGCGGCCACCGCCTGCTCCGCCACCTGCAGCGCGCCCTGGGCCTCCTCCATCAGCCCCGGCAGCGCAGCCAGCGGCCGCGCCAGGTCAGTCAATGGCGCCAGGGCCGAGGCCGCCTGCAGCAGCAGCTTGCGATTGTCCTGCAACCACTGGCCGGTGGTGTGCAGGCGGCAGAAACTGGAGAAGTGCCCCAGCGCCTTGTCCGGCAGATGGTGGCCCTCGTCAAACACATAAATACTGTCTTCCGGCGGCGACAGGATGGCACCGCCGCCGAGCGCCAGGTCGGCAAGCACCAGGTCATGGTTGGCCACCACCACATCGGCGTACTGGAGTGCATCCCGCGCACGAAAAAAACTGCACTGACTGATATTGGGGCAGCGACGGCCGCTGCACTGACTGTGGTCGGTGGTGGCACCGAACCAGATGGCGTCGGGTATCTGTCCCGGCCAGTTGTCCCGGTCACCGTCCCAGTCCCCGCGGCCCAGGGCCTCCAGCATGGCGCTGTACACGGGCAGCGCCTCGGCGTTGTCTGGCGCCTGGAACTCGTCCGGGTACAGCGGCAGTACATCCCCCGCGCCGCTGCCGCCGAGATGGTGGTCCAGCCTGGACAGGCATATATACCGACGACGGCCCTTGGCCAGGGTATAGCTGAATTCCAGACCACTGTGCTCGCGAATATCCGGGAGATCCTTGTTGACGAACTGCTCTTGCAGGGCAACGGTTGCGGTCGCTACGACCAGCCGCTTGCCCAGGGCCTGGGCCAGGGGGATCGCCGTCACCGCATAGGCGATGGTCTTGCCCGTCCCGGTGCCCGCCTCAATCACGCACACCGCGGGGGAATCCGGGCTTGCCCGGCCGGTTTCCGGTTTGATGCGGGCCAGGGCGTTGGCGATTTCGGCGATCATCTGCCGCTGTCCCCAGCGCGGCTTCAGCCCCTTGGCGGCCGTGATGGCGGCATAGGCCTCGCGAATCTGGTCCTTCAGCGCCTCGCTCAGCAAGAGGCCGGGGGCTCCGCCGCCGCACGCAACGCCAGTTTACTGGCCACCGCATTGGCGTAGGTCGCCAGCGCAAAACTGCGCTGCTCTTCGGGCAGGCTTTCGATCCGGGCACGAAACTGCGCGTCCGAACAGCTCCCCGCCTCGCGAGTCAGGGTTTCGGGCACCGCCGCGCCTGGCCCGTGCAGCATCTGCCAGGCCTGCAGGTTGGTGGGGTGCAGGCAGTAGAGTGAGATGATCTGCCGATCGATTTCAGCAGCGACCGCGTCCGGGCCATCGAACTCGCCCGCCAGCGGCGTGCCAAACGCCACATGCACCCGGCCCTTCTGGCCGGAAATGCCGCGCGCGATGGAGGCGACATCCTCCTGTTCGGCCTTGGCGTAGGTGCCGGTCGTGCTGCGCAGGTGCATTTCGCGCGCCTTCATGCCATCGCAGGGATCCAGCTCGTAGGCAATGGACACCGGGACGATGCCGAGCGCATTGATCAGGTCACTGAAGCTTTCTGTCTGCTTGTCACGGCTCATGGCGAGCATCTTGATGACGGCGGGCTCGGTGCGGTCGATGCCGTCCTTGGCCCGGCCCTCGCGCTGGGCAATCCAGACCGGTGAGCGCTCTTCCTGCAACGACAGGCGAATGTAGTTGGACAGATGCCGGGATGCGGCCAGCAACGCCCGCCCACTGCCCACCGAGCGTTTGACGATAAAGCTCTTGTTCAGCCGCATCAGGTCGGACACCCAGGGCTTGGTCAGCAGATTGTCACCGATGGCGATGCGCACGGTCTGGTGGCCGCTGCGATGCAGCGCGTAGTTGGTGAATGCCGGATCCATCACAATGTCGCGGTGGTTGCTCATGAACAGCCAGGGGCGCGATACATCCAGCTGTTCCAGACCCGAGACACTGAACCCGGCCGTGGTGTCGTCGATGACCTTCTCCACGTAGTGCTTGATCACCATCTGCATGCCGTGCACATCGCGCACTCCGCGCAGCTGACGCCCGAGGTACCAGCGCACGACGAGGCGCGCGAGCCCGGGCAGAGCCCGCGCCAACGGGCCCAGGCTCAGCCTGGCAATTGCATCGAGCATTTCCCGGTCTGCGAGCAGCCGGGCCAGAACTTCGGGCACCTCGTCATCGCGGTACGGGCGGATGTCCGCAAAGGGGTCACTCAAAGCAATATCCTCACGAAAAACAGCGCCACACGATACCCAAATTCCCCCGGCACGTCATCCGCCAGATCCCGCCACACAGGGCAGCTCCCGCGCGCTGACACGGCCCCGCGCTTCTGCTAATCTGCAGCCCGCTCCACCGGAGCCATGTGCCTATTGGGAGGAATCATGGAAGCCACATCTGCATCACTACTCACCTTCGGCCTCGCCACGCTGTTTCTCAGCTGGGTGTTGTTGCTGATCCAATCCTGGAAAGAAGATTACGCATGGGGCCTCTGCACCCTGATTCTTCCCCCGTTTGCCTACCTCTATGCGCTGTTCCGGCTGGACAAGGCCGGGCAATCGGTGTTGCTCGCGGTTGCCGGGCTGGTAATGATCGGCCTGGCCTGAGGTTGTTACCCCGGGTCCGGCCCATTAAACATTTGTAACCTTTTGGCGCCCGCAGGACGGGCGCTCGCATTTTTATGATTTGCTCATATAAAACAGTAGTTTAGCTCAAAGGGTCGAACTCGAGACTGAATACCTGTTACTTTTTCGTGTACAGGGTTACGAATCTGTAACTGTTTTACACACGTATTCAGCTCGTACACTGACACCATCCTGCCACCGGTATACCACCGTCACAGGCTGGCCAATCACTTCTATCGTCCGTTGAGGAACTACTATGCAACTCGTCAAAATCGCCACCGTCTCCGCCCTGCTGGCCCTGTCATCCGCTGCCTTTGCCGCCAAGCCGACCAGCATCGTCTTCCAGGGCAACCACGAATCCAACACCGGCGCCGCCTATTCCGAGTACCTCGTAAAGTGCTCCAATGGCAAAACGGCTACGCTCACGGCGTGGGAAAACCGTCGCAAGTGGTGCGCAGGCAACGAGCTGAACGACAGCTGCGAGCGCAAGCAGATCAAAGCCGCGAAGGCCGCCTGTAACGCGCTCTGATCAGTCCTCGAGATAGCGCCGACGCAGTTCCTCGCGTTCGGCGCTGCCGACCCCCAGCTCACGGGTGAGGTAGGTATCGACATCGCCGTAATCGGCAATGGCCTGCAGCGCCCGCTGCAGATAGGCCTCGTGCACCTCCAGCATCGGCATGATCGCCTCGTCCTCAACTGACTGGAAACCGTACTTGATGCGCAGGCGGTCTATCTCCTGCCGCGGATCGAAGAAGCGACGCGTCAGCAGGTAATCCGCCATCACCTGATCCACCGACACCCCCAACGCCATCAGAATGATGGCGGCAGCGAAGCCTGTGCGATCCTTGCCTGCCGCGCAGTGCACCAGGAAGCGGGCGTCGTCCTCGGCGAGTATCTCGGCGAACATGCGCCGATACATAGGGCTCTGCGCCTCAACAAAATCGCGGTTGATATCCACCATAAAGTTGAACATCGGCTGGCGCCCCCCGCGATCGAGCTGCCCGTTGGCGAAGGCCGCATCGTTGCTGCCCGGCGTGATCGGCAGGCTGGCGACGCGTGGCGCGCGCTCCCGCGGCAGGCGGTTCGGGCTGGCACTCTGCTCCTCTTCGCGGCGAAAGTCGCACAACAGATCCAGCTGCAGATACGCCAGCAGCGCCAGATCCCGCTCCGTCAAACCCGAGAGCTGCCCCGAACGATACAGGTAACCCCAGCGCACACGCCGGCCATCTGTCGTGCGATAGCCGCCAAAATCGCGGAAGTTGGGCGTGCCCTGCATGCCGAGGCGACGCTCCATCGCAACCAGTTCATTGCCGTGCTGGTCCTGTAGCCGAAAGGTGTGACGGCGGTCGGCTGGCAAGCCAGAGATACGCAGCCGTGACGCCGCGTCCGCGTCCTCGTAGTGCAGTTGCAGATCCGGCGCCGCGGCGTCCAGGGGACTGACGGTGACCCGGGTCTGGGGGTGGGAGGCCTCCCATTCCACATGATAGTCGCCCTCTGGGGCGCGCCAAATGTGTACTGTGTCAGCCAGCAGCGGCATGCGATCTCCGAATCAGGCAGGTGCGGCAGCGGGGGTTGCGATCACCGCCTGCACCAGGGTTTTTATCAGGGTGAGTTGGCGCTCCAGCGCTTCCTCGCTGAACGGGTCCTGGCCGAGCAGGTCGCGATACATCGGCGCCATGGTCACGTAGGACATGATGAGGTTGTTGAAGGCCATCACGGCCCAGGGGCGCAGACCGGCATTGCCCAGAGCGCGCAGACCGGGCTGCAGCAGACCGTCATCGTCGTGAAACATGGGCCGGAAAAAGCGCTCGATCAGGTCGTTGGTGCCGGGGCCACCGGACAGCGCCGCGTGCTGCAGCAGGCGGGCGAGGTTGGGATTGGCGTGATGCTTGCGCACTATCGCTTCCAGCCATTGATACAGGCGCTCATCGGTGATCGGCGCCGTGTGCAGCTCCTCCATGGGCGCGGCGAACTCATCCAGTAACCGGCTCAGGACCGCCCGGTAAAGGGCTTCCTTGTTGCGAAAGTGATTGTAGAGGCTGGGGGAGCGGATGCCCACGCGCTCTGCCACCTCGCCCAGCGAAGCGCCCTTGTAGCCTTTCTTGGCGAACAGGTCCTCGGCGGCATCAAGGATGCGCTCGGCGGTACCGCCCCCGAGTTCGGCTCTGTGTACCTGGGTCGCAACCATGGCGTGTATTTCCGGCACTGACGGGTTAATCCCGCAGTATACCGCAGCTTCACCTTATGACGCAGCAGGCGCCTCGGGAACCGGGCTTGCAGTTGACAACTCATGGGCTTATGTGAATAATCTCGCCTCCTTAATTTTGCCAACCCACGAGGACATCATTGTGGCCAACTCCCCACAAGCCAGAAAGCGCGCCCGCCAGGCGGAAAAGCGTCGCGCCCACAACGCCAGCCTGCGTTCACTGGTTCGCACCAACATCAAGAAAGTCATTGCCGCTATCGCTACCGGCGACGCCGAGCAGGCCAAAGCGGCCTATGCCAGCGCCGTTCCGGTGATCGACCGCATGGCTGACAAGGGCATCATTCACAAGAACAAAGCCGCCCGGCACAAGAGCCGCCTGAACACCCAGATCAAGGCACTCGCCTCTGCCTGAGCCCGGGCACTGACTTCCACAAAAAAGCCGGCTCAGAGCCGGCTTTTTTGTGTGGCAAACTATCCGCCCTCAGCTCGCCTTACGCGGCTCTTCCGGGGCATCCTGCAGCTTGTGGAACTCCGCCAGCATACTCTGCTCGTAGCCCTGCGCTTCGTTGGTGTCCAGCGGGCGTTCGAGCAGCGCCCAGTCGATATCACCGTCCGTCGCCAGATTCTCGAACTCAAGGATCCCCAGCGCCTCGAACTTCGGCCGGATCTTGTCAGTCAACAGGCCGATGCGCTTCAGGTTGGGGATCACGCGCTGGAACAGCAGGTTGCGGAAGGTGGACATGACAAAACCTTCCAGCACCTGCAACCGCGCCTCTTCCACGTCCCAGCCGAAGTGCGCAAAGACGTCTGTGGCCACCAGCCGCTCACGACTGACCACGCAGGCCTCATAGGCAAACTGCGCGCGCTCTTCGCGCTCCTCATCGGAGAGGGTTTTGACAAACTCTTCCAGATAGTTGACCCCGAAGGTGACATGCCGCGCCTCGTCGCGCGTCACGAGGTACACCACGTCCTTGAGCACCGGATCCGGCGTGGTTTCGCGGGTCGTGTTGAACGCCGAAAGCGCCAGGCCCTCGATGACCAGCTGCATGCCGATGAATTTCATGTCCCAGCGCGCATCGGTGAGGATCTTGTCGATAATCGCTTTCAGGTGCGTGTTGATCGGGTACATCACGCCAATGCGCTTTTGCAGGTATTTGTTGAATACCTCCACATGGCGCGCCTCATCAAAGGTCTGTGACGCGGCGTACAGCTTGGCGTTCAGGGTAGGCGCACAGGAACACAGCTGCGAGGCCACCAGCAGCGCACCCTGCTCTCCGTGCAGGAATTGCGACAGGCTCCAGGCGTTCATGTGCAGCCAGAACTCCTTGCGGGTCGCCTCGTCCATGTCGAGATAGGGCTGGTAGGTATGCAGGTTCATCAACTCGGGCATACGCTCTTCATCGGGCCAGGGACGATCCCAGTTGATATCCATCTCCGGGTCCCAGTTCAGCTGCTTGCCCAGGTCGTACAGTTTCTTGATGCGATCGTCCTGCACCTTGTAGTCCCAGTTGTAGGACCCGGTCAGCGGCGTGTTGAAGATCTCCGCAATGTGGTCGACATCGCCGGCAGTCAGCAAATCCTCCAGATCCGGATTTTCACGCGGATAGTCAGCGTTGGCGAAGCGCTGGATCTTGCGCGGGGTGGAACTCCACTCGACTTTCATAACCGTACTCCTGACATCGACATTGCACCAGTCTGTACTATGTTCGAGCCACCTCCGGCTCACAAGGTGAAGTCTTGTCAAAATAAGGTTATTTGTGGCCAAATGAAGCCATGCCCCGAGTCAGCGCGCCAGCACAGTACATCCTGATCCTGATCGACATGGTCGAGAGCTGGGGCTTTGACCGTGAGGACATGCTGGTCGGCACCTCCCTCGCGGACTCCGGGCTCGCCGGTATCGGTGCGCGCGTCAGTGAAGACGACTTTTCCCGACTGGTCGCCAACGCCCTGGCCATCACCGGCAATACGGCGCTGGGCCTGCAGCTTGGCATGCGCCTGAACCTGAGCGCACACGCCATCCTCGGTCAGGCCTTCATGACCTGCCGCGACCTGCGTCAGGTGATGGATCTGTTCATGCGCTACTACCACCTGCTGTCCTCGCCCACGCTGCAACTCGAATTCACCGAAACCGAGGGCCGCTGCGTACTGACCACCGTCGCCGCACCCGCTGACAATCCACCCGAATTCGGCACCGAGCTGATGTATGCCGCCATGCTCAATACACTCCGCGGCCTGCTCAACCGGCAGGATCTCGTTGTGCGCGTGGAACTCCCCTACCCGCCGCCACCGCATGCAGACACCTACCGCGAGGTGTTTGGCGAGGACGTGCACTTCGACAGTGCGCTGGGGCGCATCTCGTTTGACGCCCGCCTGCTGGATGTGGCCCTGCCGCTATCCAATCCTGCACTGCGTTCGCTGTATGAGAACGAGTGCGCACGTCTACTGGCGGACCTGGAAGAACATGACTCCGTGTCGGAGCAAACCCTGCGCCTGCTGCGCAAGCTGGAGGGCCAGTATCCGCAGATGCCCCAGGTGGCCAACATGCTCAACCTGAGCCCCCGCACCTACCGCCGGCGCCTGGAACATGAGGGCACCGCGTACCAGCAGCTGCTGGACAAAGTCCGGGCAGAACATGCCACTCGTTACCTGAAAAACGGTCGCCTGCCCCTGTCCACTATTGCCTACCTGGTCGGTTTCAACGACGCCTCCAATTTCCGCCGCGCCTACCAGAAATGGACCGGTCGCACACCGCGGGAGGTACGCTCTGAGCGCTGAACAGGCACTGTCGGTCTACCTCGGGCGTCGCGCCGCCGGGGTGCTGCGCGATCAGGGCTGGCACCCGGATCACTTCAGCCTGTTACTGGGTGCCTCCGGGGGACCGAAGTGGCTGGTGCTGGGACAGCTGGACCGCGTGTTGTTCGGCGACTTCCTGCAACGCGGCGGGGAACCGATGTCGCTGCTGGGGTCCTCGATCGGCTCCTGGCGCCACGCCTGCCTGGCGCAGACGGATCCTGTGGCGGCGCTGGACCGGTTCCAGAACGCCTACCTGGAGCAGGCCTACAGCGCGCGTCCACCACCCAGCGAAATCAGCGCCGCCAGCGCACACATCCTCGCCCAGCTGCTGGGCGCCGAGGGCGCCGCCGCACTGAGCGATCACCCTCGCTGGCGCACCCACATTGTGACCGCACGCGGCAGAGGGCCTGCGGGCGCACGACAACCGGCCCTGCTCGGCGCCGCCATGGGCGCGGCGGCGCTCGGCAACACCGTCCACCGCCGACTGCTTGGTGCCGGCTTCCAGCGAGTGGTCTTCCACAGCGGCGAACGCCCGGCTCCGCAGCTCTCGATGGCTGACTTCAATACCGCCTACACGCCCCTGCGGCCGGCGACGGTGCCTCTCGCGTTGCAGGCCAGCGGCTCAATTCCCTTCGTACTGGCCGGCGAACGCAACATTGGCGGCGCACCACCGGGACACTACTGGGATGGTGGCATCATCGACTATCACTTCGACCTGAGACAGTACCGCGGCGAGGGACTGGTGCTGTACCCACACTTCCGCCCTGACCTCACCGCGGGCTGGTTCGACAAGTTCCTGCCCTGGCGCAGATCCGGCCTGGAGAATCTCGACGACCTGGTGCTGCTGTGCCCCAGCCCGCAGTTCGTCGCCACGCTGCCCGGGGGGAAAATCCCGGACCGCAGAGATTTCACCCGCTTGAGCACCGCTCAGAGGGTGGCGGTCTGGCGCGAGTGTGTGGCGCGCAGCGAGGCGCTGGCGGAAGCGTTCCAGGCATTGGTCGATGGCCCCGACCCGCTGGCGGGCGCCACGCTGCTCAGCTGATCATCTCGTCGAGGTAGCGTTGCACTTCGGCACGCAGCGGCCCCTGGAACGCCGAGGCCAGCAGGCCGAGGCGCACCGACACGTCCACCAGCCCGTCGTGAAACGACAGCTTGCCGTCGATACCGCCGCCCTTCATGCGCACGCTGTCACCCTCCCAGCGCGAGCGCACGCCGTGTTCGCGCTCCAGCTGGTCCGCGAGACGCTGCGCCGCCTGACGCAGGTCCTCTTTGGGCATGGTGTAAGGTTTGGTCAGCCGGAATCCCGCCATGGTCGAATGCCTGTATTTTTGTGCCCAAGATTACGCCGAGCCGCGGCGCATGACCAGCCAGTTGCCCGCCAGCACCAGGGCGAAGCCCAACACCCCCAGCAGTGTCCAGTGGTAGCCCTCGAATACGGTCGAGATCAGCAGCGCTACCACCGGGAACAGCAGCGAGCTGTAGGCCGCCCGTCCCGGACCAATATTGCCGATGAGCGTGACATAGGCCCAGAACGCCACCACCGAGCCGAACACCGCGAGATACAGCAGGGAACTCAGGTAACTGAACTGCCAGTCGACCGTAATAGGCGTGCCCAGCAGCAGCGCGGTGCTATACAGTGCAAGCGCACCGTAGAGCATACCCCAGGCGTTGCAGACCAGCACCGGCAAGCCATCGCGACTGTTGCGCGCCGCGAAAATATTGCCAAAGGACGCACAGCAGGTGCCGGCAAAACACAGCAGCAGCGCGCGAAAGCCAGCATCGTCGAAGGTAAAGCTCTCCAGCTGCGGCATAAACACACCGACCATCCCAACCAACCCGATGCCGGCGCCCAGCGCCACCATGCCGCTGATGGGAAGTCGCAGGAAAATGGCGCCATTGACCATGTTCAGCACGACCTGGGTAGAAAACACCACGGCCACCAGGCCACTGGCCAGATGCTCACTGGCGGGATAAATGAACAGGTAATTACCGCTGAACAGGCACAGTCCCTGAAAGAAGACCATGAGGTGGTCGCGCCGCGAGAGCGGCGTCAGGCGACGGCGCAGCACCAGATACAGAAAGATCAGCAGCGCGGCGAGCATGGAGCGATGGGCAATAGAAACCATCGGCGCCACTGTCCCCAGCTGGAATTTGATGGCGATCCAGGTGGAGCCCCAGATCACCACCGTGATGGCATATAACAGCAGGTTATTCATGGCGCGGGCCGACGAAAAGCGCGCACTTTAGCGCATCCGCCGGCTCGCGCCTACAGGACCGCTGGCAGGGGTCAGCGCTTGATAAACTCGCTGGCGTACCAGTTCAGCATGGCGATCTTCTCGTCCAGGGGCTTGTCTTCCTCCATCTCGTAGACGTTGCGAAAGCCGATCACCACATCGGTCACGCCAATGCTTTCCAGTTTCTCGATACCTTCGCGGGTAAAGGCATCCTGACCGGTAGTGAAAATACGGAAAGGGCGATCGCTGGTACCGTGCTCATCGCGCAGTTCGTGCAGGCGACGTATATAGCCTTCCAGCTGCTGCATGTCCGCACCGGCACACATCCAGCCATCACCGACCTTGGCCGCGCGACGCAGTGCCGGCTCGGCATGGCCACCCACGAGTATGGGGGTGGGCGCGGTAGGCTTGGGGGTCATTTTGATCGCCGGCAGGTTGTGAATCTCGCCCTTGTAGCCGAAGAACTCGCCGCTCTCCAGGCCACGAATGATGTCGATCTGCTCGTCCAGACGCAGACCGCGCTTTTCCCACGGCACATCGCAGACCGCAAAGTCCTCTTCCCAGGGGCTGATACCCACCCCGAAGTCAAAGCGGTTGTTGGACAGCGCCTGGATGCTCTGCACCTGCTTGGCAACAATCGCCACCTGGCGCACCGCCACCTTGTAGACGAACGTGGCGAAGCGAATCTTCTCGGTAACGGTTGCCATGCCTGCGACGGCGATCAGGCTTTCGAGAAACGGCACGCTCTCCAGAAACTCGCGGCTGCCATCCTTGTTGTACGGATACTTGGAGCTGGCCTCCTGCGGGTAACAAATGCTGTCGGGGATGGTCAGGCCGTCGTAACCGGCCTGCTCCGCGGCTTGCGCCAGCGGGACGTAGTGATCGGCCTCGCACATACCGATCTGGTAACTGAATCTCATTCTGCTGCTCCTGTCTATTATGGCGCGGCCGCCACCGCAGCCACCTATGAACTACGGCCACTGTACTCCGGCGGATGACCCGGGTCACCGTAACCATTAAAATAGATGGGAGCGGCCTCAAATGCTAAACCTTGCCAACCGAAGCACCCGTACGCCGGCGCACCGTCGGAGCGAAACATGGATGACAGCACCCTCATGACCGACACTGCAGATACCCGGGACACGGGCACCGACTACAGCCGACGCTTTCTCTTTGACGATGCTGATATCCGTGGCGAACTGGTGCAGCTGGATCGCACACTGGCGGACCTGCTGGCCGTTCACCAGTACGCGCCGGGGGTGTGCCGGTTACTGGGTGAATTCCTGGCCGCTGCGACCCTGCTCAGCACCACCCTGAAATTCGAGGGGCGACTGGTATTGCAGGCACGCAGCGAGGGCGAGATTCCCCTGCTGATGGCCGAGTGCAGCGACCAGCTGCTGGTGCGGGGTATCGCACGAGGTGCCCAGCATGCCACCTCCGAGGCGTTTACCCAGCTGCTGGCGGGCGGGGTGCTGGCGATCACCGTGGAGCCCCTGAGGGGCAAGCCGTACCAGGGTATTGTGCCCCTGTCAGAGAACTCACTCGCCGCCAGCCTGGATGCCTATTTCGAGCAGTCGGAACAGCTGCAGACCCGCCTCTGGCTGGCCAGCGACGGGCGACAGGCCGCCGGGCTCCTGCTGCAGCAACTGCCGGCCCAGCTGCAGCGCAGCGCCGAAGAGCGGGCCCGGCAATGGCAACATGCGAGCACGCTCGCCGCCACCGTGAGCAGCGACGAGTTGCTGCAGCTGCCCGCGGAAACCCTGCTGCACCGCCTCTACCATGAAGATCCCGTGCGCCTGTTCGACCCGCGCGCGGTGCGCTTCCACTGCAGCTGTTCAGAGCAGCGCAGCCGCAGCGCGCTGGCCGCCCTGCCGCCTCACGAACTGGAGGACATTCTCGCCGAGCAGGGCCACATTGCGGTGGATTGTGAGTTCTGCAACCAGCAGTACCGTTTCGAGCGCGAGGCACTGTACGACCTGCTGGCGGATGGCCGCGGTGGGACCGTGCATTGAGGCTCGCCGACGATCGCCGAAATTTTGCATAATCCGGTTCGCATACCCGGGGGATTCTGACATAATGGCGCCCCCTGAAAGACCCCTAGAGGCAACTCCGCCCAGCGTGGCGGGCTGCACTGAGCAGCAGGAACACAGGACTCACCATGACCCTTGAAAGCAACACGCCCCGGGAATACATTGACCTGGGTACGGCACAGCTGGTTGAAGAGGCACTCAAACGCGGTGAAGGCATTCTTGCCGATACCGGCGCCCTTCTGGTTACCACGGGCAAGCGCACCGGCCGTTCTCCCGCCGACCGCTTCATCGTGCGTGAACCCAGCACCGAGGACAGCATAGACTGGGGCCCGGTCAACCGCCCCTTCGATGCCGAGCGTTTTGACACCCTCTGGGACGAAGTTGAAGCCTACCTGGATGAGCGCGACCGCTTCGTCTCCAACCTCCACGTTGGCGAGCACAGCGACCACTACCTGCCGGTGCGGGTTGTCACGGAAACTGCGTGGCAGAACCTGTTCGGACGCAACATGTTCATCCGCCCCAAGCAATACAACATCGGCCGCAAGCCGGAGTGGACCGTGATGAACGCACCCGGTTTTGTCTGTGACCCGGCGCGCCACGGCAGCAACTCCGATGGCATCGTGATCCTCAATTTTGCCCGGCGCAAAATTCTGCTGGCGGGCATGCGCTACGCCGGTGAAATGAAGAAAGCCATGTTTTCGGTGCAGAACTTCCTGCTGCCGGAAAAAGACGTCATGTCCATGCACTGCTCGGCCAACGTCGGTGAAGACGGCGACACAACCCTGTTCTTTGGTCTCTCCGGCACCGGCAAAACCACCCTGTCCGCGGATCCGGATCGCTACCTCATCGGCGACGATGAGCACGGCTGGGCCAAGGGCTCCGTGTTCAATATCGAAGGCGGCTGTTACGCCAAGACCATCGATCTGAGCCAGAAGAATGAGCCGGTGATCTGGGATGCCATCAGCTTTGGCGCCATCATCGAGAACGTGGTGCTCGACACCCAGCGCCACGCCGACTACAGCGACACCAGCCTGACCGAGAACGGCCGTTGCTGCTACCCGCTGGAGCACGTTGCCAAGCGCACCGAGGCCAACGCCGGCGGTGAACCCAGGTGCGTGATTTTCCTCACCTGCGACGTATCCGGCGTACTGCCCCCCGTTTCCATACTGTCCAAGGAAGCGGCCGCGTTCCACTTCCTGAGCGGCTACACGGCACGGGTTGGCTCTACCGAACTGGGTGCGGAAGCGGGCATTCACCCCACCTTCTCCACCTGTTTCGGTGCCCCTTTCATGCCGCGCCCGGCCAGTGACTACGCCGAATTGCTGATGAAACGCATTGAGGACTTCGGCAGCCAGGTCTACCTGATCAACACCGGCTGGACCGGCGGCTCCGGCGCCCCCGGCGGCACAGGCTCACGCTTCCCGATCCCGGTGACTCGCGCCGTCGTTGCGGCGGCACAGAGCGGCGCACTGCTGAACGCGCCCCGCGAACACCTGGACATTCTCAATCTGGATTTCCCGACGGCCATTCCCGGCGTCGACGCCAAGTACACCAACCCCCGCAACAGCTGGGGCGATACGGCAGCGTATGATGAGCAGGCGCGCACCCTCGCGACCCTGTTCCAGGAAAACATCAAGAAGTTCGACGTGTCACCGGCCATTGTTGCCGCAGGGCCAAAGCCGAACTGAGTCTGCGTGCCGGTACGCAGTGTACCGGCGACCTTCTTCCCACTACGCGGGATCACTCAAGTCCTGCAACCGCTGGCGCCGGTGTAGCACCCTTGCACCCACCTGCTCGCCCGCAAGGTAGAGGCAGGGCACCAGCAGCAAGGTCACACCCGTGGCGAACAGCACGCCGAATGCCAGTGAGGTCACCATCGGGATGAGGAACTGCGCCTGCACGCTGGTTTCCGCCATGATCGGCAGCAGACCGACGAAAGTGGTCAGCGAAGTGAGGATGATCGGACGAAAACGGTCCTCGCCCGCCTGTAGCAGGGCCTTGAGCACCGGGTGTCCCACCGCACGCAGCTGATTGATGCGGTCAATCAGCACCAGGTTGTCGTTCACCACCACGCCCGCACAGGCAATCACGCCAAGGAACGAGAACATGCTCACTTCCCAGTTCAGGATAAAGTGCCCGAATATCGCCCCCATCACCCCAAAGGGCACGGCGGTCAGCACCAGTAGCGGCTGGAAATAGGAGCGGAAGGGCACCGCCATCAGGGCGTAGATAACCAACATGGCCAGCACCAGGTATTTCAGCATGGCATCCATGAAGGCGGATTCTTCCTGCAACTCGCCATCCAGCGACAGGGTCAGCCCCGGAAACTGCCGCTTCCATTCCGGTAGATGGTCACTGAGGATGGCATTGACCACGGCGCGCGGCACCACACTGCCGGGCACCACCTCCGCCGACACCTCCAGAGTGCGTTTGCGGTTGAGGCGCTCAATGGTCAGATAGCCGGGCTCGTACTGCACCTCGGCTACTGTGGCAAACGGCACCTCGCCACCAGCCGGGGTGCGCACCCGCATTTCCTGCAGGTTATCCACGGACAGGCGCTCCGACTCCGGGTAGCGCACCATCACCCGCACGTCCTCACGGGTGCGGGGAATACGCTGCACTTCAGCGCCGTAGAAGGCCTCACGTACCTGCCTCGCCAGATCGGCCAGCGTAATGCCGAGGTTCTCCGCCGCGGGTTTCAGGCCCAGCACGATTTCTTCCTGGGGATCCTGCAGTGTGTCATTGATGTTGTAGACCCCCTCGTAGGACTGCAACACCTCGCGCAATGCCAGCGACACCGCTTTGAGATCATCCAGCGAGGTCGCAGTAGCCACCAGGCGGATGGGTTTACCCGTCTCATTGATGGTGTAGTCCATGCGGAAGTCCTGCACCGGTCCCAGTTCGCCGATGGCCTCGCGCCAGCGCTCGGACAGCTCTCCGGTATCCACCTCATCGGATACGGTCTCGATGATCACCTCAATCGTGTTGGCGTTACCGCTGGAGTCAATGTGGCCAATGGCCGGGCCGAGGACGTTGTAGCGCGGATCCTCGTTATATTCACGCTTGATCTGCAGCGCAGCGGATTCGACCTGGCGCAATACCTTCAGCGTATCCTCGAAGGCGCCGCCCTCCGGCAGCTCAATCTCCGCGACGACATAGTCCGAGTTAATGGAGGGGAAGAAGGCGGAGCGCAACCAGCCACCGCCATAGAGCGCCAAGCTGACCACGAGCATGACGAAAAACAACGCCATAATCAGCAGGTTGTGGCGCAGGCAGAGGGCCAGAAAAGGCCTGTAGCGCTGTCGCGCGATGCGCGTCATGCCGTCCGCAAAGCGCAATCGCTGCTGTTCGAGCCGGCGCAGCAGAGCAAACCGACTGGGTTTCACCGGCGGCATGTGGGCCAGGTGCGGCGGCAGAATCAGCAGGCACTCCACCAGCGACAGGGCCAGCGCCAGAATCACCACGGACGGAATGGCCATTGCCGCCTGAGCCATGTCGCCGGGCATGAAAAACATCGGCACAAAGAAAATCATCGTGCTGATCACCGCATACATCACGGGCTTGATAACGGCCTGGGTGCCGTTGATGGCACCGGCAATGCCCCGCTCCCCGGCCGCCTGGCGGGCGTGTACGGATTCCCCGACGATGATCGCATCGTCCACGACAATGCCCAGTATCAGCAGGAAAGCGAACAGCGAAATCATATTCAGGCTGGTGTTGGTGTACTGCAGCAGGAACAGGGTGCCTATAAAGGCCACACCAATGCCCACGCAGACCCACATCGCCAGCCGCGGGCGCAGGAACAGCACCAGCACCATGAACACCAGTACCAGCCCACCAATCCCGTTCTTCAGCAGCGTATCAACACGCCCCTTGAAGGGCACCGAAGAATCGCGCCACACCGACAGCTCAACGCCCGGGGGCAGCCCTGGACGGGTCTCCTCCACCCAGCGGTGAACGGTCTCGCTGGTTTTCAGCGTGTCGGGGTTGGAGGTGACGAAGACATGCAGGGTGTGTGAGGGCTTGTCATTGAAGCGGGTGCGTACATCAACGTCCTCAAACCCGTCGACAACCGTCGCCACATCGCGCAGCAGGACCTGCGTACCGTCGCTGCCCGTCATCACCGGAATCCGCTCGAATTCAAAGCGATCATAGGCCTGGCCGCGGGTCTGCAGCCGAATGTCGCCACCGGCGTCCTTGATCGCGCCCGCCGGCAGGTTGAGCGACGCCCCCCGTATCGCCGCCACCACATCAGCGAAAGTCAGTCCGTAGCGACGCAGGGTGTACTCGGACACCTCGACCGAGACCTCATAGGGTCGCGGGGTATCCAGTTCAACAACCGACACGTGCGGCTGCGCCGCGAGGTCGTCACGCAGCCGCTCGCCGAGGCGCTTGAGATCCCGCTCCCCGAGATTGCCAGCCAGAGACACCGCGGCCATGTAGTGTCGAAAGGCGAGTTCCGTGACGATGGGGCGCTCCGCCTCGACAGGAAAGGTATTGATGGCATCCACCCGGGTCTTGATTTCCGCGGACAGGCGCTGCATATCGTAGTCGGGTTCAGCCTCAACCAGCACCGTTCCCATGCCCTCTCGCGCGGTACAGCGTATCTCCCGCACGCCGCTCAGGTCGTGTACGGCCTCCTCGACCCGCACACAGATCTGTTCCTCCACTTCGCGCGGGCCAGCGCCCGGGTAAACCAGCGAGATACTGACCCGGTTCAGTTCGATCTGCGGGAAAAACTGTTTGTCCAGCGCCGGCACACTGAGCAAACCACCGACCACCAGAAAAAGCATCAGCAGGTTGGCTGCAATGGGGTTGTGAATAAACCAGCGAACCGGACCACCCACGATCAGTTCCCCGCTCCGGCGATGCGCGCCACTTCATTGACCTCGACACGCATGCCCGCAACGATTGCCGCGGGCTCTCGCACGACCACCCGGTCACCGCGCTTGAGCCCCTGGACCCAGACCCGTCCGCCTTCGCTTTGCAGTACGGAGACCGCCCGTGGCTCGAGCTGCTGCCCCGCATCCACCAGCATCACCGTATCGTCGCTACGCAGCGCCGAGCGCGGCAAACCAACCACCGCCGGCAGGCTGCGCCCTTCTATCGTCGCGTGCACAAACAGGCCGGGCACCAGCGGCGGGCGTTCACCCGAGGGCCCTGGCGCGAATGGCTCAGTGACTTCGGCAACCGCGTAGACCACCCGCGTACTCTCATCCACGCTGGCATCAGTCCGCACGATACGGCCCTGCCACGTCCAATCCCGTCCGCCGAAGGTCGCACGCAGGCTCACCGCAGGCATCTCCGGGCTGTCGCCACCGGCGCGGTAGTGCAGAGGCAGGTCAATGAGCGCGACTTGCCGGTCGGTCAGGGGCAGGCGCACCTCCATGGAACGGGTGGAATAAACCCGTGCGATGCGGGCCCCCGGTGTGACGTACTGCCCCGCGTCGACAAACTTTTCACTGATGCGTCCGTCGAAGGGCGCTGTAATGCGTGTGCGCTCAAGATCAAGCAGCGCCGCCGCCAGCTCCGCCTCCGCGGCGCGCAGTGACGCCTGCGCTGAGGCCAGCTGCGGCTCGCGCAGGAACAGCGCGTTAGCCTGGGAATTGCCCAGATCCCGCCACTCGCGTTGCGCCTGCAATGCACGACCCTCTTCTTCGGCGACGCGCTGCCGCGCAGCGGCCACCTGGGACTCCATGCGGGCAATCATGAGTTCGTAGTCAACATCCTCAATGGCCACCAGCAGGCTGCCCTCACGAAAAAAGCTGCCCGCGGCAAAGTCCTTCGCCACGGTTTCCACCTGACCGGCCACCCTGCTGACCAGGTCGATTTCCCGCTGTGGCTGGACCGTCCCCTGTGTAGTCACCGACAGCGCCGCCGGTGCTGGATCCACGGTGGCAACATCGACCATCGGCACGGCCCGGGGCGGCAGCTCCTGTGGCTCCGGCGCCGGCTTCCCGGTAAGCAGTAGCCAGGACAGCGCGAGGCCGCCGGCGAGCACACTGCCCGGAGCGAGCATTGACCGAGCTTTTTTCCAATCCATGAATCACCTGATGACTGACTGGGCGGCCTCCGGGCCACCGAAAAGAAGACGTTCTCTGGACAACACAATGGTACGCCTGTTCCGCACTTTACGCAGAAGAGCAGCCCGCGGATCCGGAAAATGGGAATTTGCCACTTCTAGTAGGATCATTCTAATTTTGTTCGGTACCTTCCGTTTTGTCCGGTGCGGGAAGCTAGCGCACCCCAAACGTGAGGAGTAGAGACATGGCTGACGAAACCACCAACACCACGACCAACACAGCAGCAGGCACTCAGGCTGCAGCACCCAAGCGCGCGACTGCCAAGCGCAAGGCTGCCCCCAAGAAGGCTGCCACGGCCGGCAAAACCACCACCAAGCGCCGTGCGACCAGCAAGAGTACTGTCGCCAAGGCAGAAGCCAAGGTCCGCACCTATAAGCGTCGCGCCACCAAAGCCACCAAGGAAACGGAAAAGACCGCTGCACGCCTCGGCGAGCGCGCCCGCACCGTGAGCCGCAATGCCTTCCTCGCCAGCCTCGGCTTCTACGGCAAGGCGTTCGATGAAGTGCAGGAGCGCCTCGACAAGCTGCAGGCCCGCCTGGATGCGCGCGGCAAGGCCGCTGAAGTCGCCTACGCCGAGCTGGTCAAGCGCGGCACGAAAGTCGAAAAAGATGCCAAAGACATGCTGGGCGACATCGAACTGCCCAAGCTGGAACTCGATGCCCTGAAGGATCGCAAGAAGCTGGAAGCGCGTATTGAGAAGGCCCGCAGCCGGTTTGCCGAACTGCGCGGCTCAGTGGGCTTCCGCACTGCGGCCTGAAGAGTGTTCCCTACTCCCTGCCTGGCAGGGAGCTTTTCGGGCCACGCTGTGGCCCTTTTTTTTGCCCGAAGATCAGTCCGGGAGGCTGCCATGCCGCAGCGCGAACCCCCCGGCGTCACCCGTTACCAGTTGTAGGTTGCCGAAAACATGTAGGTTCTCGGATCCTGCCAGGCACCGTTCAGGAACATGCTGAAATCGATACCCTGGATCTGCTTGTCCTCGTCCGTCAGGTTGCGCACGAAGAACGAGAAGTCCATGGTGCCGTCACCCACCGGCACGTCAGCCAGTTGCAGCCTGGCGTTCAGGTTCTGGGTGTCCGGCACTTCATCAATGCCCTGCACATAGCTGCCACCCGCATTCGGCGCGGTCAGGCTCTTGTTGACCGCGTACAGATACACCTTGTCGGTGTAGGTGTAATCCAGCAGGAAGCGCAGCTCACCAAAACCAAACTGTGCCAGGGTCCCCTCCAACTGCAGGGCTGCGGTATTTTCAGGCGCGTAAGGTGCCAGACGGTTCGATGCGGTATCGATAATCGGGCGACCCGGCGCAAAGGAGTTGTCCAGATACTTGTCGAATCCTGCGTCCAGGTACCCGTAGTTACCGGAAATCCGCCAGTTGTCCGTGATCTGATAGGCCATTTCCAGTTCGAAACCCTGATACGTGGCCTCCCCCGCGTTGGTGAGCAGCGACTGGGTCGTGCCTGGCAGCAGCTGGGTGATGTGCAGGTCGTCAATCGCGTTATGGAACAAGGCGACGTTCAAACGCAGCGCACCGTCCAGCCAGAGCGACTTCATGCCCACTTCCGTGGACAGCGAGGTCTGGGGTTCGAAAGGTGTACTCACCGCCGGGTCGGCCACTTCAGAGCTGAACCCGCCGCTCTTGAAGCCATTGGCCACGCGCAGATAGAAATTCAGGTCAGGCGTGAGCTCATAGGACAGCGCCGCCATGGGCGATGTGTCATCAAAGGTCTCACTGTAGCTGATGAACGGCAGCAATCCCGGGCCCACATCGGTGATAAAGGAGCCGCCAAAGCCGTCCGTGGTGTAACGGTGCGAGAAACCGGAGCGTTTTTCTTCCGTATAGCGGACACCCAGCGTTGCGGTCCAGCGCTCGGCAAAGCGCCAGTCCATTTGCCCGAACAGAGCCCAGGCTTCGGTATCAGCCCCGTAGTTCACCTGCTGCGGTACGTTGCCGAACAGCGTGAACAGCTGGCTCCCCAGCGTTTCCCCCTCATCCTCGAAATAGTAGGCGCCCAACACCCAGTTGAAGTCGTCGCGATCGGCAATCCACTGGAATTCGTGGGAAATCTGCTCGTAGTCGGTCAGGCGGTTGAAGTTCGCAGACATGCCCCAGGACAGCGCACCGGGGATGACCACAATTGAATCCAGCGGCATGCCGTCGATATCCTGGCTGTCGTTGTAGTCCATGGTCCGCAGCGCGCCGATGTACTTCAACTGATCCCTGGACGTCAGGTCGTATTCCAGCGTGAGCGCATGTGCACGCGTGCGGCTGCGCTCGAACAAACCCGGCTGCCCCGGCACGGTATTGGTGGAGACGGTATCCGGGCGGCCGGACACGACATAGGGCGCTGCCGCGCTTTCAATGGCGCTACCCAGGAAGGGACCGAACACACTGGGGAAGGTGCCGGCCCAGCCCTCCAGCGACACCAGCGACGAGGGTGCCGGCGTCTGGTCGGTGTAGGAGTAATCAAAATCGTAGATGGCCACCAGCTGCTCGCTGGGCTCCAGCATGATCGACGCGCGGAAGGCCTCGTTATCCACAGAGCCGAGATCGGGGCCGGTGAGGTTGTCTGCCCAGCCGTCGGCGCGCTCCTTGCGCATCCCCACGCTGGCAGAGGCGATTCCCATCTGCGGCAGATCCACCTGCAGGCGGCCGACGCGCCGGTCGTAGTTACCCACCTCGGCCAGAGCTGAGCCGCTGAACTCCCCCGTGGGGCGCCGCGTCACGAAATTGATTGCGCCACCTTCCGTGTTGCGGCCGAACAGTGTGCCCTGGGGACCGCGCAGCACCTCAACGCGCTCGATGTCTACCACATCGAACACAGAGCCCTGGGATTTGCCGAGGTAGATGCCGTTCAGGTAAAGCCCGACGGGGGCATCAATCCAGATCGCCGGTTGCCCGGTTACACTGCCGCGAATAGATACCACCGAGACCAGACGCGCTCCGGGATTCTGGCGAAACATCACGTTGGGCGCGACCGCGTTGAGATCAGCCAGACTCTCCATACCGCGCATCTCGAGCTCCGCTGAGGACAACGCAGAAATCGCCAGGGGAACCGACTGCAGGTTTTCCTCGCGCTTCTGGGCGGTAACAATCACTTCCTCGAGGGCCGCGCGTTCTGCCGCGTAGAGCCCTGCCGAGGCGGACGTGCCGAGGGCCAGACACAGCGCGCTGACCAGATACTTTTGCTGTTTCATGCACCAATTCCTCTTTATAGTTATAGTCGCCAAGGTGTCGCTGACGCCAACCGTGGCCGGGCTGACAGGAAATACACTACCCCGGTAAAAAAATAATATCCATGCATTTTTGCACAGATTCCGGGGCGCAGAGCGCCTGCCTGTACCGAGTCCCGCGCCCCCGTTCCGCCGCCCCCGGCCAGCGGCCGCCTGTCGACCGTGCCACAGCTGGCAAAGGGCGCCCGCTTTCTGCTTAAATGACCGCCCGATGGCCCGATGCGCCCTGCGCAATGGAGGACGACGTGAGCGATGACAAAAGCGATAAGAGCAAGGTCACCGACAAGGCGGGGGAGATTGCCCGCAACATCTGGCTCGCCGGGGTGGGTGCCTACGGGCGCGCCGTGGACGAAGCCCAGGACCGCATGGAGAAGGCCGGCGTGGAAACACCCAAGCTGTTCCGTGACCTGGTCAAGGCGGGCGCCGCGCTGGAGGACGAGGCGCGCAAGGGCCTGAACAGCGGTCGCAATGCACGCAATTCCGTTGAGGAACGCATTCATCGCGTGCGCGAGAGCTTTCAGATGCAACTGCCCGCCCGCGGTGAAGACCTGCTCGCACTGCACGAGAAAATCGATCGCCTGACCCGCAAGGTGGATGATCTCAGCGCCGCTCTGGCCGCCCAGGGCAAACCCGCGAGAAAGCCCGCCGCACGCAAGAAAACCGCCACGCGCCGCGCCGCCGTGAAGACCAAGCCCGCCACCGGCCGCAAGCCCGCCTGACACGGTAGCTGACGGCGGCGAGGTGAAGACACGCGACCGCATACTGGTGACCAGTCTGGCCCTGTTCAACGAGGAGGGCGAGGCGCATACGACCACCATTGATATCGCCAATGAGCTGGATATCAGCCCCGGCAACCTGTATTACCACTTCAAGGGCAAGGACGAGATCATCGCCGAGCTGTTCCAGCAATACGAGCTGGCCCTCAGTGGCACCCTCGCAGCCCCCCTTGAAGGGCCGCTGGGCACGGATCCGAGCCAGGTGGAGGACAACTGGTTCTACCTGTATGTGGTGCTGGAGGAGATGTGGCAGTACCGCTTTCTCTACCACAACCTGGACGATCTGCAGCAACGCTATCCGGCCATCCGCAAGGGCTTCCGCCGGCTGCTGCAACTGCAGCGCTCGGCACTGCTCGCCATCTGCCACAAACTGCTGGAACAGGCGGTTATCGATACCGATGATGACCAGCTGCTCAGCCTCGTGGACAACATGACATTGGTGCTGACCTTCTGGCTGAGCTACGACCAACTGCTACATGCACCACGCTCGCCGCATGTCGTGATCCATCAGGGTGTGCTGCAGCTGCTGACCATGGTGGCGCCGTATCTGGGTGACGCCCAGCTGACTTTTTACCGCGATTGCCAGGCCATCTTCGAAGGCATGATTACATCACCGGATAAACCCTGAGGCACAGCACTAAGCGCGGGTGGCGACCGGTTTCCGCAGCAGAATCACGTCCGCGCCCTCGAATACCGGCTGGCTGCCGCGGGTCTGCGCCCACCACTGCCAGGTGCTGCGGCTGAAGAAACACACATGGGTGGGGTCGTTCTTGTAATGCCAGCCGGCGAACGCCCCGGCATCTGTCACCAGCTTGGTCATGATGCCCAGGACACCACCGGGAACCAGCAACTGCCAGAGCCGGTCCAGCTCGGTAGCGGGTGCCCGCAAGTGCTCCACCACCTCGGTGGCCGTGATGAAGTCGTACCCCGGGCGGAGAGCATCCTCTGCGGGGAAATAAAAGGGGTCGTACACGCTTATCCGGTGCCCCGCTTCACGCAGCATGGCGGCCAGTGCGGGACCGGGGCCGCAGCCGAAGTCCAGCCCGCGCGAACCCGGCGCCAGCTCGGCCAGTAGCGGCGTGGCAAGACGAGCCAGGAAGGCGCGGTACTGTGGGTCATCCACACGGTTCTGATGAAGGTCGTACTCGGCCTTCTCGTCGTCCGGCGACAGGTGGAATTCAGGAGGCACGAAGACCAGCAAACAGTGCTCACAGCGACAGTAGCGACGCCTGCGATCCTCATGAAAGGGGTCACTGACGGCGCCACAGAGAGGGCAGTGCAAGTGACGTTGCATCTGGTATGATCCCCGCTTCATGGCAAACCCGTTCCGGACAAGGAGAGTAACATGACCATCAAGGTTGGCGACAAAATCCCCTCAGCAACCCTCAAGACCATGGGCGAGAAAGGCCCGGTCGATATCAGCACCGATGAGCTGTTTGCCGGCAAGAAAGTGCTGCTGTTCGCCGTGCCCGGCGCATTCACGCCTGGCTGCACCCTGACCCACCTGCCCGGCTACGTGGTCAACGCCGACAAGATCAAAGCCAAGGGTGTGGACACCATCGCCTGCATGGCGGTGAACGATGCCTTCGTCATGGATGCCTGGGGCAAGTCACAGAACGCCGAGGAGTTGTTGATGCTGGGCGATGGCAACGGTGACTTCACCGCGGCACTGGGTCTGGAACTCGACGGCACCGGCTTCGGGCTGGGCAAGCGCAGCCAGCGCTTTGCCATGCTGGTAGAAAACGGCAAGGTAACGCACCTGAATGTAGAACCGGGCCCGGGTGTTGATGTCAGCTCCGCCGAGAGCATGATGGCCCTGCTGTAACCACCGGCGCCTGTGGCGGAGACACGTCGCAGGCGCTAGCTCACCAGCACATAGCACAGGGTGCTGATAACCACTGCTCCAAGCAGGTTCAGCAGCAGTCCCTCCCGCGCCATTTGAGCGGTCGTAATCAGGCCGCTGCCGTAGACCACGGAGTTGGGCGCCGTCGCCACTGGCAGCATGAAGGCACAGCTCGCGCTCATGGCCGCGGGCACCATGATCAACTCCGGCGGCAGATCCGCCGCCAGCGCGGCAGCTGCGAGCACCGGCATCAGCAACGTGGTGCTCGCTGTATTGGATGTGGTTTCCGTCATGAAGGTTACCGCGAGGCAGATCAGCAGCAGCAACAACCAGACAGGCATGTCGGTCAGGCCGGCAAGCGCCTCTCCCATGATATCGCTGAGCCCCGAGGCAACAAAACCGCTGGCCAGGCAGATCCCACCGGAAAACAGCAGCAGCACCCCCCACGGAATCGTGCTGGCCCGTTCCCAATCCAACAGTCGACCGCCGCTGCCATTCGGCACCACAAACATCACCACAACCGCCAACAATGCCACCGAAGCATCGTTGGCCTGGGGCAGCCCCAGCCAGGCCTGCCATCCGCCGAAGGGTTCACCCCGCGTAATCCAGGCCAGGGCCGTCAGGCCAAACACCGTCAGCACCCGCTTCTCTTCGCTGCGCCAGGCGCCCGTGCTCGGCACCTGCACCGCGATCGGGCCGGACAGGTTGCGGGTGAGGGTCAGTGCCATCAGCGGAATCATCAGCACCACCACGGGCACCGCCCAGCTCATCCACTGGCTGAAACTGATCGACTGCCCTGTCGTCTGTTCATAGACCTGCATGAAAATGAGGTTGGGGGGCGTTCCGATGGGTGTACCGATTCCGCCCACACTCGCGGCGTAGGCCACACCCAGCAGCAAGGGCACGGCCAGTTCACGGCGCCGGTCGGTGGCCTCCAGCACGGCCAGCGCAACGGGCAGCAGCATGAGGGTAGTGGCGGTGTTGGATATCCACATGCTCAGGCTGGCCGCGGCGATCATGAAACCCAGCACCAGCCGTGGGCCGCTGTCCGCACCGACCAGCCGCACCATGCCCAGGGCAATTCGCCGGTGCGCGCCGGAATGCTCCATCGCCTTGGACAGCAGGAAACCACCCAGCAAGAGCAATATCAGGGGAGATCCGTAGGCCTGGCCCACTTCGGCGGGCGTCAACACACCCAGCAGGGGCAGCAGTGCAATGGGCAGCAGGGACGTGACCGGTATCGGAACCGGCTCGAATACCCACCACAGCACACACCAGAGCGCCACCATGGATACCACCGCAATGTCCTGACTGTGGCCGGCGCCCTGCAGCAGCAGTGCCAGGCCGACGGACAGCAGTGGCGCGGCCCACAGCAGAAGGCGGCGGAAGGTGATCATGGGCGCTGCAGCAGCGACAGGGGCACACGCAGGATACGGTCGCCCACGTAGGAACCGATATAAAGCGACTGGCCCCGCTGCAGCGCCACGGTGCCGGCGCCCATCGGCGGCCCCGAGCGCTGCAGCAGCGTGGCTGGCTCAAGCGTGACCGAATCCAGCGCAACAATGCTGAACGGCAGTTCGCTGGGTCGCTGGTGCCCCTGTGACAGACTGCGAAACACCTGCCACAGCGTGCCTTCGTGGGAGGCCACCAGAAGCCGTCCGTCTTCCGCCCAGCTGGCGTTGTCCGGCTTCGGCACGGGCACCTCCGCCAATAGTTCGCCCCCGGGCAATGCGCGGTGCTGCACAACGTTGCCGAGGTAGACATTGAGGTAAAACGTCTGCTCGTCGGGCGCCAGCAGAATACCATTGGGGTGTCGCGCACGAGTGGCGGGGAGCGGCGTAAAGCCGGCTTCGCGGGTCCAACGGTAGACAAACCCGGTATCCCGCCCCAGGGCCGCCAGCACCGCATTGACCAATTGCCAGCGCCGGTCTGCCATGTGCGTGACCAGCAGGCCGCCGTCGGACAGGCCGGCAACATCGTTGAAATTCGCCGCCGGTGGCCCCTCTGCGCAACCGCGCCAGTGGGCACGCGGGCGATCGCCGAGTGGATTCTGCAGTTCGAAAAACTCAACGGATTCGCGCTCTGCATGGTTCACCACCAGCAGCTGCCAGCGTCCGTCCAGGCGGCGACGGATGTCCAAACCATGCGCCTCGAGCCGCGGCAGAGGCCGCAGGCACTGTGGGTCGCCCCACAGCTCATCCGGCGGGGCGGGCACCGGCTCCGGCAGCAGGGAATGCACCGAGTCGTCGCGGGTGTCCAGCAGGTACAGACCACCCGGCCCCGCCATCTGGCCAAAAATGAGATCGCGCCCATTGGGCGCCGGCACCAGGTCTTCCGGCGCGGTAAGGCCGCAGATGGACTGGATACCGTCAACCGGTTCACAGGGAGTGCCGGCCGCCAGGGGCAGGACGGAAAAGCCAAACAAAGCGAAAAGCCACCGTAGGCGGACTGTCAGGTGCATGATTATTTTTCCATGGTTGCTGTTCGCATCCTGCCCAGAGCCAGGCGCTGTGTAAAGGCCGACCGTACCCCGTGCACCATGACTAGAGTGAACCCGCCACAGACAGTACACTGGGCCCATGACCCCCAGCATCCCAGCTCATCTGGTCGACCCCTTCCAGCGCCGGATCAACTACCTGCGCTTGTCGGTTACCGACCGCTGCGATTTCCGCTGTGTGTACTGTATGGCCGAAGACATGCAGTTCGTGCCGCGGGCGCAGGTGCTGTCGCTGGAGGAGTTGTACCGCGTCGCGCAGGCGGCTGTGGGCCTCGGCATCAACAAGATACGACTGACCGGGGGCGAGCCGCTGGTGCGGCGCAATATCCTCTGGCTGGTTGAGCAACTGGGCGCACTGCCGGGACTTGAGACCCTCGCGCTGACCACCAACGGCTCGCAACTGGCGCGCCTGGCGCAGCCGCTGCAACAGGCCGGTGTCAGCACCCTCAATATCAGCCTGGACAGCCTGCGCCCCGAGCGGTTTCGCGAACTGACCCGCACAGGTGACCTGCAGCAGGTTCTGGCGGGCATAGACGCCGCAACCGCCAGCGGCTTTCAGCGCATCAAGTTGAACGCCGTTATCCTCAACGGACGCAACGACGACGAGGCTCTGGACCTGGTGGAGTTTGCCCGCCAGCGCGGCATCGACATTGCGTTCATTGAAGAAATGCCTTTGGGGCGCATCGACGAACACAGCAGACGGTTGAGCTTCTGCAGCAGTGCAGAACTGCGCCAGCGCATAGAGCAGCGGTACACCTTGACGGCTCTGGGTGACCCTGCGGGCAACGCGGGGCCGGCCCGCTATTTCAGTATGCCGGACAGCGCAACACGGGTGGGCTTTATCTCGCCCCACAGCAACAACTTCTGCCACCTGTGCAACCGCGTGCGACTCACAGTTGAGGGCCGACTGCTGCTGTGTCTGGGCAATGAGCACTCCATGGACCTGCGCCCGCTGCTGCGCCGCCCGGGCAGCACCCGGCAGGAGCTCGCCGAGGCGATTGTCGCCGCGCTGGCGCTGAAACCGGAAAAGCATCATTTTACCCACGACGACGAACCGGAGATTCTCCGCTTCATGAACACCACTGGCGGCTGACCGCCCTGACGAGGATACCGCGTGCACACCCAGGATTTTCCGCAACTGGCTTCCATCGAGGCCATAGAGCAGGGCTTCGAATCGTATGGCTACATCTGCAGCCCGAAGATCGCCACGGCGGTTTACCTTGCGTTTCAGTTGCGCAAGCCCATTCTGGTCGAGGGCCCGCCAGGCGTGGGCAAAACGGAACTGGCGAAAACCACGGCGCTGCTGCTGGACGTGCCCTTGATCCGCCTGCAGTGTTATGAGGGGCTCGATGAGGCCAAGGCGCTCTATGAGTGGAAATACGGGAAACAGCTGCTGTACACGCAGATTCTGAAAGAAAAGCTGGGGGATCTGCTCAAGGGCGCCCAGGGGCTGGCGGAGTCCGTGGACCGCCTGCACCAGTTCGGCGACACCTTCTATTCCGAGGAATTCCTCGAACCCAGGCCGCTGCTCAAGGCCATGCAGCAGGAACGGGGTGCCATACTGCTCATTGATGAGGTGGACAAATCCGACTACGAATTCGAGTCCCTGCTGCTGGAGATTCTCTCCGACTACCAGGTCTCCATCCCCGAGATCGGCACCGTTCAGGCACAGGTGTCGCCCATGGTGTTCCTCACCAGCAATAACACTCGGGATATCAGTGACGCACTGAAGCGACGCTGCCTGCACCTCTATATCCCCTTCCCCAGCGTCGAACTGGAGGAGCGCATTGTCCTCAGCCGCGTGCCGGATATCGATCAACAGCTGCGCCACCAACTGGTCGAGTTCGTGCATTCCCTGCGCGACCTTGACCTGAAGAAATCCCCCGCCATCTCGGAGACCATCGACTGGGCGCGCAGCCTGCTGCTGTTACACGCGCGGGAGCTGGACGCGCAGGTCATCCACAGCACACTGAACGTGTTGCTCAAATTCGAAGACGATATCAATACCGCAGAATCTGCACTGCGGGACCTGCTGCCGCGTCATGCCCATGGCTGACGTGGCCCCCTCCCAGGCCATGCAGCGCCACCTGGTCAACTTCATCAGCCTGTTGCGCAGTCACGACGTACGTGTGTCCCCGGCGGAAACGCTGGATGCCATGGACGTCGCAGCGACCCTGGGATATGCCCGACGCGAGCGGCTGCGCGACGGCCTCGCGGCGGCGCTGGCGAAAACGCCGGCAGAGGAGGCGGTTTTTCATCATTGCTTCGCGCGCTTCTTTGATCGCAGCCTCGCCGACTTCGCCCGCACGCGCGAAGAGCGCAGCGCCGAAGGGGACGCCGTGGGCACGGACGCCGTGAGCACGGATGCAGCCACAGAGAACCACCGGGCCAGCGTCGAGCAGTTGCTGGACGAGGCTTCCCGCGACGACGCAGCGCTGGCCGAGCTGCTGGCGACACCGCTGCTGCAACAGCTGCGCAACAACGACAGCACCGCGCTGAATCTGGCGCTGGCTGAGGCAGCGGCGAGTATCGACCTGAGCCAGATCCGCATGTTCACCCAGAAAGGCCAGTTCACCCGGCGCATGCTGGATGCCATGGGTGAGGAGCAACTGCGCCGTACCCTTGCCAGACTGGAGCAACAGGACAGCCCGGCGCTGGAGCCGCTGCGCCGCTACCGTGACATCCTGCGCGAACAGGTGCGCGACTACGTTGAGCAACACTACCTGCTGCAGGCGGAGGGCCAGAATGCCCGTTTCATGGACGACCTGCTGAGCCGGACACGGCTGAGCAATCTGGAGCAGCGCTACCTGCACCGGGTTCATGAGCTGGTGCGGCAGATGGCGCGCAAGCTCGCCGAACGCCACGCACGCAAGCGACGGGTCTACCGGCGCGGCAAGCTGGATATGGGGCGGACCTTGCGCAGGGGTATCGCCAACGACGGCATCCTGTTCCATACTCACTGGAAGCGGGTCCAGAAAACCAAGCCGCAGCTGTTGGCGATCTGCGACGTCAGCGGCTCGGTGGCGGCCTATGCGAAGTTCCTCCTGCTGTTTCTCTACAGCCTGCAGGATGTGCTGCCCAAGGTGCGCAGCTTCGCGTTCTCCAGCCACCTCGGCGAGGTGAGTGACCTGTTCGCGCAATACCCGGTGGACAAGGCGATTGAGCTGGTCAACTGGCGCTACGGGGGAGCGACGGACTACGGCAGGAGTCTGCAGGACTTTGCCCGGCTTGCGCTGGAGGATATCAATAGCAGCACGACCGTTATCGTGCTGGGTGATGCGCGCAATAATAATGGCGACCCACAGCTGGAGATCATGCGCAGTATTTACCAGCGCAGCCGCCGGGTGATCTGGTTGAATCCGGAATCGCGGCGGGCCTGGGGCACGGGTGACTCGGAGATGCTGCGCTATCTTAGCACCTGTCACTTCGCTGCCGAGTGCAACAACCTGACACAGCTGGAACGCATTGTGGATCAACTGCTGAAACTGAATCGGTAGGGCGAACATGAGTTATCACTGCAGGCAGTGCAGTTACCGGGGGAACCGGCTGGATGAGCGCGGCTACTGCCCCGCCTGCGGCTCGCCGGACATTCACATCGGCGGCAAGGCCGCGGTCAAAGCGCCGCCCAAACCGCGGAAGCGGCAGCTGGCGCTGGTCATTGCCCTGTGGGTGATATTCGCGGGGTTGCTGGCCTCCAAGTTAGTGTCCTGAGCGGAAGCAGCCGGGCCCTAGAAGACCTGCGGGGGCTCATCCTCATCGCCAAGCCCTTCCACGCTCAGCTTGAAGCCTCCGGTCGGGTCGCGGAGCTGCCCTTCGCGGGCAAACTTGATTTTCAAACGCACGTTGTTCGGTGAATCGGCGTTGCGCAGCGCCTCCTCCTCCGATATGAGGCCTTCCTGGAACAGCTCCAGCAAAGCGCTGTCGAAGGTTTTCATACCCTGGTTTTCCGATTTCGCCATCACCTCCTTGATGCCGTCGATCTCGCCCTTGAGGATCAGATCGGCCACCATTGGGGTACCGAGCAGAATCTCGATTGCGGCACAACGCTTGCCATCCACGGTGGGTATCAGGCGCTGTGACACGAAGGCCTGCAGGTTCAGGGACAGGTCCATCAGCAGTTGCTGGCGTTTCGCCTCAGGGAAGAAGTTGATAATGCGGTCCAGCGCCTGGTTGGCGTTGTTGGCGTGCAGGGTGGATATACACAGGTGGCCGGTTTCGGCGAAGGCGATGGCGTGCTCCATTGTCTCGCGATCCCGAATCTCGCCAATGAGGATCACGTCCGGGGCCTGACGCAGGGTATTTTTCAGCGCGTTATGCCAGCTGCGCGTATCGACGCCTACCTCGCGCTGGTTGACGATGGATTTCTTGTGGTTGTGCACGTATTCCACCGGGTCTTCGATCGTCACGATGTGGCCGGCACTGTTGCTGTTGCGGTAGTCGATCAGGGCGGCCAGCGAGGTCGACTTGCCCGACCCTGTCGCCCCGACAAACAGCACCAGACCGCGTTTGCGCATGACCACCTCGGTCAGGCTCTCAGGCAACCGCAGGTCTTTCCAGTGCGGAATTTCCGCCACGATATTGCGCGCGACGATGCTCACCTCGTTGCGCTGCATGAAAATATTGATGCGAAAGCGACCAAAACCGGGCAGGGAAATTGCCAGGTTCATCTCCAGCTCCTGGGCAAAATCTGCCTGCTGCGTGGCGTCCATCAACTCCTCGGCAATCGCGCGAATCTCGCCGGGCTTCAGCGTTTCCCGCGCAATCGGACGCAGCTTGCCCTGGAACTTGGCGCAGGGCGGCGCGCCGGTACTCAGGTACAGATCCGAACCCTGCTCTTTCGCCAGTATCTTCAGCCATTCCGCAATACGCACGCTACACCACCCCCCGAACATCGCCGCGCGACCGGCAAACCAACCGCCTGTAGTAGTGCCCTCCGCTCAGGCACCTTGCCACTCTAGCATCCCCGACACCCACAACGAAAACACGCTGTGCGCCCCTCGCGCGCGGTAATATCAGCGACTCAGAATCGGTCCTTGACCGTAAACAGGATCTGCGGGCTGCTGACCGTCTCATCGCGCATGAAGGGAAAGGCAATATCCACGTGTACCACCGAGCTTTTCTCCGCCCGGCTGGAGTTCAGACGCAGGCCAAAACCGGCATTGGCGAGCACCCCACCATTGGCGCCGTTGTCTTCGCCCTCAAACCACGCCCGCCCTACATCCACAAATGCCGCGAGCCCCACCTGGAACAGGCGGAACGGATGCCAGTCGGAGTAGTAGCGCTGCTCCAGGTTCCAGACAAAGGCACGATCACCCACTTGATAGAACAGGTCGTAACCGCGCAGCCCGTTGTCACCCCCAAGGGTCAGCTGGCGCTCGCCGGTCAGCCCCTCTGCCACGTCAACCCGCAGCCGACTGAAGGCGACCCACTGCCGGGATTGTTTGTGGTGGTAGCGGCTCTCACTGCTCCAGAGGAGGTTCTCGAAACCGCTACCGTCCATTCCCAGAAAACCGCTGAGACTGGTGTCAAGCTGCCACAGGCGACGCTCGTCCACCAGCAGCGTGTTGCTGTAGCTACCGCGCAGCATAAGCTGGTCGCGACTCGCACCCAGGGCTTCAGCCGACCAGCCCAGCGCCCAGGCGAAGCGCTCCCCGACGTAGACATCCTCGGTGCGGCCCAGGTAGTTGAAGTTGTGTAGTTCGACAAAGCGGTCCTCGGTCGACTCGTAACCGATGTAAGGATAGCTGTACTCGCGATCCTCCGGCAGGACGGCAGGTGGCAGAGCGGAATCACTGAAGTCGAAGCTGTGGGTTTCCAGCGTGTAACCGAACAACCAGCGCCCCACACGCCCATGGGACCTGCTGTCCGGGGCGATACCGCCAAACACGTTGGCGAACTCGATTTCATGGTCAAACTCGGTTTGCTCGTCACCCCTGAACCAGAGGGTCTCCTCGAGCTTGGTGCGGTTCAGGTTGGCTCCCGCCGACCAGCGCTCGTAGACGGAGAAAAACGGCCGCACCAGGCTTACGCCCTGTTCGAAGCCGTCATCGTTGTCGGCGACTGACAGCCGCAGTCGCCAGCGGGACCCGCCGAGGGCCGGATCGAAATAGCGTACGGTGGTACCCGAACGCTCTTCATCACTGTCGCGCTGCACCACCACCTGCTTGCCGGTACCGAGGAAGTTGGCATCGCGAAAACCGAAGGCAAAGGTGTTTTCACCGCCGCGGCGGGACACTGACAGCATGGGGGTGAAAGTCCAGATATCCCGGGTGATCACCTCGAGGTCAACGATCTCACCGCACAGCCGCCAGGGCCGCACCCTGGCATCGTAGATAAAACCCAGATTACGCAGGATGCGTTCTGACTCCGCGACACGCGCCGCGCTGTAGACCTCCCCCGGCTCCACCAGCAGATGATCCTCGATCACCCACTCCCGTGTCACGCTGTGGAAGTCATTGGCCCAGCGATAGAGCGCGTTGTCTTCCCGCGGGTCCTCGATATCAAAGACGGCGAACCGCTGCTGGCGGATGCTGCCAATGTGTGCGCCCTCCGGGATGCCATCCAGGAAGTCATCCATGTGTGGCACAGGCTCAAAGCGAAACCGGGCAGAGTCGCTCTGCGCCGGGGCCAGTACGCAGGCCGCTTGCTCCGCTTCGCCCACTGCGATCCCGGCCTGCACGCACAGCAGCCAACTGCACCAGAGAACGGGGCCCAGCCTGCGCCGGCGGATAGCAATGTCGCTGCGACGTTTCATGTGTCCAAGATAGCCACAAACCCAGGGCTACGACAATCACCGACCGGGCTTTTCGCGACATCGCAGCGCAATCTGTACTCGCCTCCCTTTGGCAGCTACACTTTCACCGCCCTGGCGGCGGGACACACTCCCGGCGTGCCCCAGCCATGACAAGGAGTGCCTCTTGACCCCTCATCTGCTCAGCCAACTGCAAGCCCTCGCCGGGCCCGGCTATGACGCCCTGCTGCGACGCATCCAGCGTGGCCTGGAGAAAGAGAGCCTGCGCATCACCGGGGAGGGCCGGCTCGCCCAGACACCGCACCCGGCGAGCCTGGGTTCGGCACTGACTCACTCATCGATCACCACCGACTACTCCGAGGCGCTGATGGAGTTCATCACGCCAGTAGACACCAGCATTGAACAAACCCTGGATACCCTGGCGGACATCCACAGCTTCACCTACAGCAAGCTGGGCGACGAGTTGCTCTGGGCAACCAGCATGCCCTGTGTGGTCAACGGCGATGACAGCATTCCGGTGGCCGAGTACGGCAGTGCCAATGTCGCCCGCATGAAAAAAGTCTACCGCTACGGCCTCGGCCACCGTTATGGGCGACTGATGCAAACCATTGCGGGCATCCACTACAACTTTTCGCTGCCGACGGAGTACTGGCAGCGCGCCTGGGATGATGCCGGCAATCCAGGAACCCTGCAGGATTACGTGACTGACCGCTACCTGGGCCTGATCCGTAATTTCCATCGTCATTCCTGGCTGCTGATCTATCTGTTCGGCGCGTCACCCGCGGTGTGCGCCAGCTTCCTGCGCGGCCGCGACAGCCACGGCCTGGAACCCTTCGACGCCAGCGGCCGCACCCTGCACCGCCCATGGGGCACCGCTCTGCGCATGGGCGACCTCGGTTACAACAGCGAGGCGCAGAAGGGCCTCAATGTCTGCTACAACTCGCTGGATAATTACGTTTTGGCGCTGCGCGATGCCATCATGCACCCGCACCCACCCTACCAGGCATTCCCTGCGGGACAGAACGGCGACTACCAGCAACTCAACGACAGTCTGCTGCAGATCGAGAACGAGTTCTACAGCACGATCCGCCCGAAGCGGGTGACCCAGCCCGGCGAGGCACCGCTCGCCGCGCTGCGCCGGGCCGGCATCGAGTACGTCGAAGTGCGCTGCATTGACGTCAGCCCGTTTGCACCGCTGGGCATCGATGCCAGCCAGATCCGCTTTCTGGACACTTTCCTGCTCTACTGCCTGCTGGAAGACAGCCCCGCCTGCGATGATGCTGAGCGCGCCCTGCAGGCAGACAACCTCAGCACCGTGGTCAATCGCGGACGTGAGCCCGGCCTGCGTCTGCGCACCACGGCGGGCGATGAGACACTGCAGGCGCTGGCCAGCAGACTGCTGGGAGACATGGGAGGCATCGCCGACCTGCTTGATGCCGCCCACGGCGGCGACAGCTACCGCGGCGCATTGAACGCACAACAGGCCAAGGTTGAGGACACATCGCTGACACCCTCAGCGCGTGTACTGCAGGAGATGCGGGACCGTGACCTGCCTTTTTTCCGCCTCGCCATGGCCTACAGCGAACAGTGGGCGCGGCACTTCCGCGAACGGACGCTGTCAGAGAGCACTGAGCAGCGTTTTGAGCAGGAAACACGCGAATCGCTGGCGGCGCAGAGGCGGCTGGAGGCCAGCGACGACCTGAGTTTCGAGGACTATCTGGCGCGCTTCTTTGGCCAGTACCGAACACTGTTCTAAACGCCGGCACCGGCCGCAAAAGGAATCTATCGCCATGCTCCACACACTGACTCCACGCCTCGTCTACTTCGGGCTTGCCGCCCTGGCACTGTTTGCCATGCTGTTCGCCTGGTACCTCGAGTACCAGGTGGGGCTGAACCCCTGCCCCCTGTGCATGACCCAGCGCGTGTTCGTGATCGCCGGGGGCGTGGTTGCCCTGCTGGCGGCACTGCACAACCCGAGCGCCTGGGGCCGCCGCGTGTACGGCCTGCTGTGTGCGGTGCTCGCTATCGGCGGCGGAGCGGTGGCGGCGCGTCATGTCTGGCTGCAGCACCTGCCGCCGGACCAGGTACCGGCCTGCGGCCCAAGCCTGGAGTACATGCTGGAGACGCTGCCCTTCAAGGACACGCTGAGCATGGTGCTGATGGGCGACGGCAACTGTGCGGAAACGCACTGGACGCTGCTGGGTCTGAGCATCCCCGAGCAGACACTGCTGCTGTTTATCGCCCTGGCTGTCATCAGCCTCTGGCAAACACTGCGCCGCGGCTGACCCCCGCGGCGTGCTTGCGACCGGCGTCCGCCTGTGCCTATAGTGGGCCGCCGAAATCACCGCCACTGCAAGAGCACGCCGCATGCCATCACGCAATCAAGATCCCGCTGAACAGTTCCAGGCCGTGGACAGCCTGCTCACCACCTGGCTGGCGGAGCGCCGTGCCGTACTCGCACGCTACACCGCACTGGTGGTCGCCAGCGACGATGTGCCAGGCTCGGCAGCCATCACCCAACGCCAGCGGGATCTCTGCGAGCTGCTGGTGGACTACGTGTCAGCCGGACACTTCGAGGTCTACAACGAATTGCTGCATGAGGCAGAGGCCTTTGGCGACACGGGCGCAGCGCTGGCGACCGCATTGATCGCGGAGATCGCGGACACAACCGACGTCATTCTGGCCTACGAAGAAAAGTACGGGAGCGGTGACCAGTACCCGGAAACCATGCTCAGGGACCTGTCCGCGCTGGGGGAACTGCTGGAATCACGCTTTGTGTTGGAGGACCGGCTGATCGCCGGCCTCCACACCCAGCACCGGCGCCAGTTGCAGTCGGCGCCGGAAGAAGCTCGCTAGCGCTTAGCCTTCAGCGCCGTCTGCAGGGGCTTCGGCGTCTTCAGCCGCCTTGGTTACCGAGATCAACTCCACCTCAAACACCAGAGCCGCGTTCGGGCCAATCAGGTTGCCTGCGCCGCCGGGCCCGTAGGCGAGATCAGCCGGAATAAACAGCTTCCATTTGGCACCGGGTGACATCAGCTGCAGCGCCTCGGTCCAGCCTGCAATCACCTGGCTGACGCCAAAGCTGACGGTTTCGCCGCGCTTGTAGGAGGAATCGAACTCAGTGCCGTCCACCAGCGTGCCACGGTAGTGAACTTCCACCATATCGTCTGCACTCGGGCTTGCGCCTTCACCCGCCTCAATCACTTCGTATTGCAGGCCGGATTCCGTCACCACAACACCGTCGCGCTGGGCATTTTCTGTCAGGAAGGCCTCTGAAGCTGCCAGGTTGGCCTCACCGGCAGCCGCAATCGCCGCCTGCTGCTCGGCCATGGCGCGCTCCTGATACGCCTGCATCTCGGCCTGAATTTCTTCCGGCGTCATGCGTGGCTCGGCACCTTCCATGGCGTCGCGCAGGCCCGCGCTGAAAGCATCGACATCCATCGGCACACCGTCTGCGGCCATGCGCTGGCCCAGGCCGAACGCAATACCGTAGCTGAGGCGCTGATTGCTGTCCTCCAGCATCACGGTGGCGGCAGTGTCTGCAGCTTCAGGCGCAGACTGCTGGTTACAGGCCTGCAAGGTCACAGTCGCGACCAGGGCAAGCGGCAATGCGTATTTCTTCATAATGGGTTCCATGGGTAAGAGAAATGGACATGCGGAAAAACCGACAGGCGGCAGATCATACTACCGCGGGCCACCTCTATGCCACCCCCGGCCCGGCGAGCAGCCCGGCGAGCCGCTGTACCAGCGCCTCCTGCTCCGCAGCCGCACAACCCCCGGAAGCCAGCAGGCACCCCAGCGCGGCGACCAGCGCCGCGTCCAGCGCCGGGGCTGGCACACACGCCGCACAGCGCTCATGCCAGGCCCATATGGCCCCCTGCTCAGCCTGCTCCGCCATCAGCTCAAGCGCCTTGACCTGCTGCCGAAGCTCGGCCGCCTGTGGCAGGTCGCGCCAGTCGCGACGCAGGGCGCGCAGCGGCTGCACCACCCGCTGGCTCCAGGGGGCCACACAGGCCTGCAGCTCCGGCCATTGCGCGCTGGGCAACTGCAACCCGCTGTGTGCCAGCCAGGCCGCATACAGGAGCAGATTCACATCGGCGCCACACCGGTCCTGCGCCTCAATACACGCTTCGGCCACGCCCGGCTGACCGTAGCAGTGCAGAGAGAATGTCCACAAGGGATGCGTCATCGCGTCTCCGGCTGGTGAGAGGCACAGGCTGCGCGTAGAATGCGCGTCCTGATGATCATACTACGCGATATCGAACTGCGGCGGGGCAGCAAACTGTTGCTCGAAGGCGCCAGCGTCACTCTGCAACCGGGGCAAAAACTGGCCCTGATCGGGGCCAATGGCAGCGGCAAGTCCAGCCTGTTCGCCATGTTGCTGGGCACGCTGCAGGCGGACGGCGGCAATATCGAGGGTATGAACAACCTGCGCCTCGCCCACATGGCGCAGGAAGTGGCCACCACCCATGAAACGGCCGGGCGCTATGTATTGCAGGGTGACACTGAACTCGCGCGCCTGTGCGCCGAACTGGAAAGCGCTGAGGCTTCGGGCGACTTCCAGCGCGCCGCAGCCCTGCACACCGCCATGGAAGAGGCCGACGGCTACAGCGCCGACAGCCGTGTACAGCGACTGCTGCAGGGGTTGGGCTTTGCGCCCGATGCCGCAGCACGGCCGGTCAGCGATTTTTCCGGCGGCTGGCGCATCCGGCTAAATCTGGCCCGCGCGCTGATGACGCCCTCCGATATGCTGCTGCTGGATGAGCCTACCAACCACCTGGATCTGGATGCGACCCTGTGGCTGGAACAGTGGCTGCAGGCCTACCCCGGCACCCTGCTGATGATCTCGCATGATCGCGACTTCATTGACGCCACCTGCGAGCGCATCCTCAGCATTGAACACCAGCAATTGCACACCTGGAAAGGCAACTACTCTGACTACGAGCGTCTGCGCGCCGAGATGCTTGCCAACCAGCAGGCCAGCTTCGAGAAGCAGCAGCAACGCATCGCCCACATCGAGGATTTCGTGCGCCGCTTCCGCTATAAGGCGACCAAGGCGCGCCAGGCACAGAGCCGGCTGAAAGAACTGGAGCGCATGCAGCAGCTGGCGCCCGCACACATCGACTCACCGTTCAATTTCATGTTCCCGCCGGCGGGCAAGAGCAGTGACCCCCTGCTGCGCATCGATGAAGCCGACCTGGGTTACGCAGGAGACCCGGTGCTGCGCAACGTCAACCTGGTGCTGCGCCCCGGCTCGCGCATCGGCCTGCTGGGGAAGAACGGCGCCGGCAAATCCACCCTGCTGAAGAGCCTGATTGGGCGCCTGCCACTGCTGCGCGGCGCACGCCAGGCCGGGGAGCACTGCCGCATCGGCTACTTCGACCAGCAACAGCTGGAAGCGCTGGATCTGCAGGCGAGCGCCGCACTGCACCTACAGCGCCTGAGTCCAGAGGCACGGGACCAGGACATCCTGAACTTTCTCGGCGGCTTCAACTTCCGCGGGGACAACGCCACCCAGCCCATCGCCCCTTTCTCCGGCGGCGAAAAGGCCCGCCTGGCGCTGGCCCTGGTGGTCTGGCAACGCCCCAACCTGCTGGTGCTGGACGAACCCACCAACCACCTTGATCTCGATATGCGCAACGCCATGGAGATGGCGCTGCAAGGGTATGAGGGCGCGTTGATCCTGGTCAGCCACGACCGCCACTTGCTGCGCAATACGGCGGACGAACTGCTACTGGTGCACGATGGCGTTGTAGAAGCGTATGAAGAAGACCTGAGAGCCTACGAAAAGTGGATTCTCGGCAGCTATCGCGCCGGCGACAATGCCGCCGCCGCAAGCGTCGCAACCGCACCGGAAGCCTCAGCGAAGGAACGCCGGCAGCAGGCGGCTGCCCAGCGCGAGCGGCTGCGGCCACTGCAGCGTGAAATCGCACACACCGAAAAGGCCATGGCACAGGTGGAACAAGCGCTGCTCGCGCTGCAGGCGCGACTTGCCGACCCGGAAATGTACGCCGGTAGCAGCACCGGTGAGGTGGCGGATCTGGTCAAACAGGAAGGCGTCCTGAAGGCAGAACAGTCACAACTTGAGGAACGCTGGCTGACGCAACAGGAAGAGCTGGAAGCGATTACGGCGCCGGGATAACAGCGTCCAGCTGGCACAGGGCGAGCTTGGCATCGCGCGACAGGCGTTTGATGGCTGCTTCCCGGCGCTGGGCTGTCGCCCGGTCCGCCGCCGGCTCACTCCAGAGCAACTGCACAGGGCGCCGCCCGCGAGTGTAACGCGGCCCACCGCTGCGCTCGCCGTTATGCTGGGCCAGCCGCCGCTGCATGTCGACGGTGACGCCGGTGTACAGGCTGCCATCGACGCACTGCAACAGGTACACCACCCAGGTCGATTCAGTCGCGATCACGCGGCTCTCACCCATACGCAAGGCATAAGGTCATAACGAAAAACTCCTGAGCGCCGGTTGTACGCACATTGCCCAATGGTATCATTGCGCCTCATCGACGGGCGGTGAACCGCGGCGGATGTGCCGCCGTACCAACGCCACAGCAACTGGAGAGCACCATGAGCGAAAACATCGTACACGTCAGCGATGCAAGTTTTGACGCCGACGTCCTCAACGCCGACCTGCCGGTACTGGTTGATTTCTGGGCAGAGTGGTGTGGCCCCTGCAAGATGATCGCCCCCGTGCTGGACGAGATTGCCAGCGAATACGCGGGCAAACTCAAGGTCTGCAAAGTGGATGTGGATGCCAACCCCGAGATTCCGCCGAAATTCGGCATTCGTGGTATCCCGACGCTGATCCTGTTCAAAGATGGCAGCGCCGAAGCGACCAAAGTCGGTGCCCTGTCCAAGAGCCAGCTCGTGGACTTTATCAAGGAAGTCATCTAGGACACAGTGGCCTGGCCCGCCTGTCGCGCTGTGCAGAACAGGCGGGCCAAAAATCCTAGACGCCTCCAGCACAGCGTGCTACATTCGGTTTCGTTGCACGGCCCCGTGCCGCGATAATAACTCTGCCACCCAACGATTTAACGCTGCATTCACGTCGCCTCTGGCCGGCCTTCCGGCAGCGCGTTCGTTTGCATTGAACGTCTTCCCCGAACAACAACTCAGCGCTCCTCTATGAATCTAACTGACCTAAAAACCAAATCCACGCAGGAACTGATCGATATTGCGAAAGAGATCGGCCTCGAAAACATGGCCCGGTCCCGCAAGCAGGACATCATTTTCGCCATTCTCAAGCGCCACGCCAAAAGTGGCGAGGACATTTCCGGCGATGGTGTTCTGGAAATCCTGCAGGATGGCTTTGGTTTCCTGCGCTCCGCCGACAGCTCCTACCTCGCCGGGCCGGATGACATCTACGTATCACCCAGCCAGATCCGCCGTTTCAACCTGCGCACGGGTGACAGTATTTCCGGCAAGATACGCCCGCCGAAGGACAGCGAACGCTACTTCGCGCTGCTCAAGGTCAGTGAGATCAACTTCAACCGCCCGGAGAACGCGAAGCACAAGATTCTCTTCGAGAACCTGACGCCCCTGTTTGCCGATCAGCGACTGAAGCTGGAGAAGGGCAACGGCAGCACTGAAGACCTGATTGGTCGCGTCATCGACCTGGTCGCACCCATTGGCAAGGGCCAGCGCGGTTTGCTGGTGGCGCCGCCCAAGGCGGGCAAAACGGTCATCATGCAAAGTATCGCCCAGGCCATCCTGACCAACAACCCCGAGTGCTACATCATCGTGCTGCTGATTGATGAGCGACCGGAAGAGGTCACCGACATGCAGCGCACCGTGGGTGTGCGCGGCGCCGAAGTGGTTGCATCCACCTTTGATGAACCCCCCTCGCGACACGTGCAGGTGGCCGATATGGTCATCGAGAAAGCCAAGCGGCTGGTCGAGCACAAGCGCGACGTCGTGATCCTGCTGGATTCCATCACCCGTCTGGCGCGTGCCTACAACACGGTAGTACCGAGTTCCGGCAAGGTCCTTACCGGCGGTGTCGATGCTCACGCCCTGGAGCGCCCCAAGCGGTTCTTTGGCGCGGCGCGCAACATCGAAGAAGGCGGCAGCCTGTCGATCATCGCCACAGCGCTGGTCGACACCGGTTCAAAGATGGACGAGGTGATTTACGAAGAGTTCAAGGGCACCGGTAATATGGAACTGCACCTGGACCGCAAGATCGCCGAAAAACGGGTCTACCCCGCCATCAACATCCGTCGCTCCGGCACCCGCCGCGAGGAACTGCTCACCGGCGAAGAAGAGCTGCAGCGCATGTGGATTCTGCGCAAGCTGCTGCACAGCATGGAAGATGGCCCGGCGATCGAGTTCCTGCTCGACAAGCTCCGGGACACCAAGACCAACGACGAATTCTTCATGTCCATGAAACGCAAATAAAGTTAATGCGGAGCCGGCGTTGGCCGGCTCCGCTGCGCGCTATACTGTCCCCTCGCCCGCAACACCCGCCAGGACAGCCTGTGACCTACAAAGACCTACGCGAATTCATCACAGCGCTTGAACAGCGTGGTGAACTCGTGCGCATCCACCAGGAAATCGACCCGCACCTTGAAATGACTGAAATTGCTGACCGCACGCTGCGCGCGGGTGGCCCTGCACTGTTGTTCGAGAACCCGAAAGGCAGCCGTATTCCGGTGCTCGCCAATCTGTTCGGCACACAGACCCGGGTTGCCCTGGGGATGGGCGCGGAGAATGTACAGGCGCTGCGGGAGATAGGGGAGATACTCGCCTACCTGCGCCAGCCCGACCCGCCCAAAGGACTGCGCGATGCCTGGGAAAAAGCGCCGCTGTTAAAGCAGGTGATGAACATGGGACCAAAGCTGGTTCGCAACGCGCCGTGCCAGTTCCACGCCAAGAGCGGCGACGACGTGGACCTTTACCAGCTTCCCATACAGACCTGCTGGCCCGGCGATGCCGGGCCACTGGTCACCTGGCCCCTGGTGATTACGCGCGGGCCGAACAAGACCCGGCAGAATCTCGGCATCTACCGCATGCAACTCATCGGCCGCAATAAATTGATCCTGCGCTGGCTGTCACACCGCGGTGGTGCGCTGGACTACCGGGACTGGCAACTGCAGAACCCCGGCAGCCGCTACCCTGTCGCCATTGCCCTGGGCGCGGACCCGGCCACCACACTGGGCGCGGTCACGCCGGTCCCGGACAGCCTGTCGGAGTACGCCTTTGCCGGCCTGCTGCGCGGCGCCAAAACCGAACTGACCGAATGCTACACCGAGGGCTGCCGGAAACACGGATTACAGGTTCCGGCCAGCGCCGAGTTCATCCTGGAGGGCTATCTGGAGCCGGGAGAGATGGCCGATGAAGGCCCCTTCGGTGACCACACAGGCTATTACAACGAAGTCGAGCGCTTTCCGGTGTTTACCGTGGAAGCCATTACCCACCGCGAAGACCCGATATACCACAGCACCTACACCGGACGACCGCCGGACGAACCCGCCATTCTCGGCCTGGCACTGAATGAGGTCTTCGTGCCGATCCTGCAGAAACAGTTTCCGGAGATTGTGGATTTCTATCTGCCGCCCGAGGGCTGCTCCTACCGCATGGCGATCGTGACCATGCGCAAGGAATACCCCGGGCATGCGAAACGCGTGATGCTGGGTGTGTGGTCTTTCCTGCGCCAGTTTATGTACACCAAATTTGTCATCGTGACAGATGAGGATGTGAACGCACGCGACTGGCAGGACGTTATCTGGGCCATGACCACGCGTATGGATCCACAGCGCGACAGCGTTTTCATCGACAACACGCCCATCGACTATCTCGACTTTGCCTCGCCAGTGGCAGGGCTCGGATCGAAAGTGGGTTTTGATGCCACCAACAAGTGGCCGGGCGAGACCAGCCGTGAATGGGGCACACCCATCGTCATGAGCAGCGAGGTGAAGGCGCGCGTTGACACCCTGTGGGATGAGTTGGGCATTGAACGACCCGATACCGCGCGGCGCTAGACGCCCGGGCTAGCGCAGGGCTGCGGGACTGGCGTCGGCCCGTTTTGGCTGGGGCAAGAGCGGCAGGCTGGTTTCCCGCAGCAACAGACCCTCGCGGAAGTACCCGGCGCTCTCCCGGTCCTCCCCCAGTGCGGCCAGCAAACGTCCCAACTCCGCGCAGACTTCAGGAGTGCGGCGCTGCCGGTAGCTGCTCTCGAAGTAATCCCGCGCCTTGCCCCACAGCTCGTGCCGGCAGGAAAGTCGCCCCAGGGTCAACAGCAACTGGTAGTCGCGGGGGTGATCCGCCAGCCACGCCTCTGCCTGGGCCAGTTGACGCCCCGCATCCGGCAATTCCACGTAACCGAACAATCGCGCAAGGTCGCCGTCCCAATCCTGTTTCAATGCCCGCTGGATCACCTTGGCCGCGCCGCTGACATCCCCCGCGTGGATCAGGTAACCCACATAGCTGCGCAGCACCACCTTGTCCTGCCGCAGTGCCGCAGGCGTCGCCTGCCAGCGCTGATGCAGAGCCACCGAGGCGGAGTCACCACCGGCCGTCGCGCAGGTCTCCAGCAGCTGCGTGTGCACGGTGCGCTCCAGATCAAGCAGTGCAGCATCGTCCAGCACGGCGTGTTTGCGCAACTCTGGCAACAATTTGAGCAGCGCATCCCAGTCTTCCAGCGCACGGTAGGCTTTGTGCAGCAACTTCAGCACATAGGGGTGCCGCCCCGCGTTGCGGCGCGCGCGCTCCAGGGTGGCCACCGCCTGCTCAAACTGCCCACCCTGCAGTTTCAGCTCAGCCTGGGTCAGTTCCACGGCAATACCGGCATCAGAACCCGCCTGCTCTGCCATGCCCAGGTACTCACGCATTTTATCCGCTTCATCCAGCTGAAAACTGGCGCGAGCCGCAATCAGGTAGTTGAGCAGGGGAACTTCGCTGTGCTCGGCGCCGCCCACCAGCTGCCGCCGGGCACGCTCCCAGTTACCTTCGATGAAATTGATCAACCCGCGGTGCGTCAACCGGGCCGCCCGCCGCGTCTTGCGCTGCCCCAACCAGCCGGCAATGGATCGCTGCCCGGAAAACACTTTGCGCAACAGCGCTATGGCGGCGTACAGCAACAGTGCGATCAAGGCGAGCAGCACCAGGCCTACCCACAGGCTGGTTTCCACGGTGTACTGCCCATAGGCTATCAACACATAGCCGGGGTGGTTTTCGATCAGGGCAACCACCCCGACACCGAGCAGCAGGGCGAGCAGCGCCAGTATCAGCAACCCACGCATGGCTACTGCGCTCCGTCGCGCTGCAGGCGCGGCTCGGTATAGGTTTTCAGCGCAGCCAGCGATGTGGAGATATCCGGCAACGGCACGGCAATCACCTCATCCGCCAGATCGTCCAGCTCACGCACTGCAGCGGCCGCCGCCGCCTCATCGGCGAGGAAAAACTCCATCAGCCAGCGCCTGGCGCGCTGCAGGCTGGCGGTGTAAAGCGCCTGATTCCCGGACAGCAATGCCACCTGTGCCTGCTGGAGCAGCATCACCAGGTTCTGGCGCAGCAGCCCCTCCCACTGCGGGTCCACCAGTGCCTCGACAGGCACTTCGCGACGGCGCACCACGATATAATTCGACAATGTGGACAACGCCTGTTGGTAGCCCTGCTGCAGACGCTGCTGCCAGGTATCGGCGGGCGCTGCCTCGTCCTCCCCGGCGCGCTGCGGCAGTTCAAAGATCACCAACCCCGCGACCTGGTCGACCAGCGCACCGAGGCGCAGGTAGAGACCCTCAACATCCAGTTCAGGCAGCGCGCGCAGGGCCGCGAGATCTTCGGCCACGGCGCGACGCACCGGGTGCAGGCCCACGCTGTCCAGTTGCCGCAGGATACCGTCCGCGCTCTGCAGCAGGCGCTGGGCGGAGGCCGTATCGCCGGCCATGATCAGGCGCTGATTGGCCAGACGCAGCAGATATTCGACTTCTGCCAGCAACCAGCTGTCCCGGTCGCCACCCCGTAACTGCGCGAGCTCTGCGCGCTGCTCCGCCAGCCGCGACTCCAGGGCCTCCAGCCGCGAGGCCTGGGCCTGCATCGACTGCACCTGGCTTTGCAAGCGGGGCTGCAGCGCGTCCAGCCGTTGCTCCAGCGTATCCTGCACATCGCGCTCAAGCGCGCGCAGTTCAGCGCGCAGCGCCGAGTCATCAGCAGCCACCGCCTGTGAGGGTGTATCGGACGCTTCCAGCTCTGCGAGACGCTGCAACAGAGCTGCTTCCCGCGCCTGAGCCTCCCAGAATGCCCAGCCTGCGGCAGCCCCCAGGCCCAACGCCACCAGCAGCGCCAACCACGCCACCGCGCCGCCGGAACGGGTGGCAGGTGGGGTCTGCATCGGCGCGACGGGCTTGTCGCTGGTGGCACCCTGTGCCGCGGCTGCGGTGTCCTCCACCGGCGCCTCGACAGCCGGCGTGGCAGGCGCTTCGGTCAGGTCTTTTTCTTCGCTCACGTGTTCTCTCCCTTAGCCGGGGTCCAGCGCTCCAGTGCGCGCAGCATCGCGCCATCAGACGCATTGTCTGCAATCAGGCAATGCCGGAATCCCGCTGCCATCGCCGCATCCGCGACGCGGCGCGAGGGCAACAGCAAGGTGACTGTCTGTAACTTAGTGGTTTCTGCGGGGCTAAGCAACGCCAACATGGTCTCGAGGCCTTCGCCGCTGCTGATGCAAATCAGGTCCACCTGCCACCGTGCCAGCAGTGCGGCGAGTTCGCCCGGCGCCATGCGCGGGCGGACACGGCGGTAGCACGCCAGGGTTTCAACCTGTGCACCGCGACGCTCCAGTTCCACGCGCAGCATATCGCGCCCGCCCTGCCCCTTGACGATCAGCACACGTTGTCCGGCGCAGTCGCGCAGCCCGGGCAATTCCAGCAACCCTTCACTGCTCATATTCTCGCCGGGGGTCTGGGCCAGCACATCGAAGGCAGCAAGCGCGCGGGCCGTGCCCTCACCCACCGCGTACCAGTGCAGACCGGCGGGCAGTTGCGGCCAGTAGCCCTCGATCACCGGCAGGCTGAAATTCACCGCATTCGCACTGATAAAAATGACGTGCTGTACACGGTCGAGGTCCAGGATGCGGGCCCGCTCGACTGCCGGTAGCGGCGCCACCGGCTCCAGGGCCAAAAAAGGCAGGTGGTGTGCTGTGAACCCGCGCGCCGTCAGCGCATTGCACAGCCCGTCACCCTGTCCCGCCGGGCGGGTAACCAGCACCGACCTAGCGCCCATAGACCTCAGCCAGTATGGCGCCCGCGCCCTGCGCCAGGAGGTCCTCGGCCACCGCGACTCCCAATGCCTCGGCCTCCACAACCGGCGCGCGCCCTTCGGCACGCAGCAGCCGCGCACCATCCGGCTGCCCGACGAGGCCGCGCAGCCACAGTGTTTCACCGCCGGACTCGAGCTCTGCATAGCAGGCAATCGGGACCTGGCAGCCACCTTCCAGACGGCGATTCAGCGCGCGCTCCGCGGTCACCCGTTGCGCGGTCGGCGCGTGGTGCAGGGGCTGCAACAGCGCCAGCAGCTGTTGGTCATCACTGCGCAGCTCGATACCCACCGCACCCTGCCCGCCCGCGGGCAGTGAATCCGCCACAGGCATACGCTGGCGGATCCGATCGGCCATTTCCAGACGCAGCAGGCCGGCAGTCGCCAGGATAATCGCGTCGTACTCACCGGCATCAAGCTTGCGCAGGCGGGTGTTGACATTGCCGCGCAGAAAGCGGACTTCGAGGTCGGGGCGCGCGGCACGCAGCTGACACTCCCGGCGCAGGCTTGAAGTCCCCACCACACTGCCCGGCGGCAGCGCGGCAACGCTGTCGTAATGATTGCTGACAAAGGCATCCCGGGGGTCTTCCCGGGCACAGATCACGCCCAGACAGAGCCCCTCGGGGAACGCCATGGGCACATCTTTCATCGAGTGCACCGCGATATCCGCACTGCCGTCGAGCAGTGCGGTTTCCAGCTCTTTGACGAACAGGCCCTTGCCGCCGACCTTGGCCAGCGGCACATCCAGCAACTGGTCCCCGCGCGAGGTCATGCCCAACAGCTGCACATCAAGGCCGGGGTGCGCACGCTGCAACGCGTCACGGACAAATTCAGCCTGCCACAGTGCGAGCGGGCTTTCTCGGGTAGCGATGGTAATGGTGCGAGGCATGAACAGCTTCCTGGGGCTCGAGCCGCGATGATACCAGCCGCGCCCCGGCGCCGCGACTTCAGCTACCGCGCGCTCAGCCTTGCTGCAGCCGGGCCTTCACGTCGGCGAGATGACGACGGCTGACCTGTGGACGCAGCTCCACGCCGTCCAGCTCTACTGACCAGCCACCGCCTGCATCCCGGCGCAGGCGCCGGATGTGCCGCCGCGCCACAAGGGCATTGCGATGCACACGCAGGAAGTCCGTTGCAAACTCCTGCTCCAGATCCTTCAGCGCGTCCTGAATCAGCAGCTCGCGCTCCGGGGCAACCGCCGTGACATACTTCTGCCCGGCGATAAAGCAGCGCACGTCGGCGATGGGCAGGGTCTCCAGACCGCGATGCCCCTGGCTACTGACCTGGGTGCGGCCCGCCGGCTCGCCATCCGAGAGTGCAGCCAGCTGCACACGGTTCACCCGCCCCGCTGTCGCCAGGGCCCGCGCGAGCTCCGTTTCGCGCACCGGCTTCAGCAAATAGGCAACCGCCTGATGACGCAGCGCATCGAGCGCGTACTCATCATAGGCCGTACAGAAAATCACTGCGGGTGGCGCGGGCAGACGATCCAGCGCCGCAGCCACCTCGATGCCGTCCATGCCAGGCATGCGCACATCCAGCAACACCAGCGAAGGGTCCTCGCGTGCCAGCAGTGCCAGGGCATCCTCACCCGAACCGGCTTCGATGACCTCTGCTTCGGGCCGCAGCCGCTGCAGCAGTCGACGCAGGCGGTCCCGTGCCAACGGTTCATCATCCACCAGCAGGATTTTCATACCGCAGGCCCCGCCGGATAGCGCAGCGCGACCTGGAACGCCCCACTACCGGCTCGCTGGCGCAGGCTGGCGGCATCGCCGTACAGCGCCTGCAAGCGCTGCTCGATGTTGCTCAGGGCCATGCGCTCACCTCGACTGGGCGCGGGCGGGTCCGGCCGTGGATTGTCAATCACCACCTGTACATCGCTTCCTTCGCGCTGCACGGAAATCCGGATCACGCCCCCCGCCGGGAGCAGCGATACACCGTGGTACACAGCGTTTTCCACCAGTGGCTGCAGGATGAGACTGGGCATCGGCAGACTGGCAACCGCCTCGGCCACCTCCCATTCCACCTGCAGGCGATCACCCAGGCGCAACCGCTCAATACCCAGGTAGAGTTCACAGCGGTGCACCTCTTCCGCCACGGTATCACCGGGGCCAGCCTGGCGCAGGCTGGCACGGAACAGTTCCGCCAGGTCCTCCACGGCGGTCTCAGCCCGCTCCGGGTGTGAGGCGATCAGGCTGGCAATGCTGTTCAGAGTATTGAACAGGAAGTGCGGGCGGATACGGGCCTGCAGGGAATCGATACGCGCCTGCAGCTCCGAACGCTCCCGCAGGGTCAGTTGCTGTTGCAGATAGAAGTAGCGCAGCGTGATACCTGTGACCAGCGCGGCAACCAGCATGTTGCGCAGTACCCACCAGCGATCATCCGCATCCGCCATCAGGCCGGGGTAGAAATGCAGAATCAGCTCGCCGGACAGCCCCGTGACGGCGACGACCAGCACGATGCTACCCACCGCGGCAAGCCACAGGCTGTGCCGCGAGAACCACCCCCGCAAGAGGCAGAGGGTCACCGCGCTGGCCAGCACCAGCCACTGCACCAGCACCGAACCGGTGGCGAGTACGGTCCATTCGAAACGCGGCAGGCTGCTCACCGCCAGTGTATACATCAGGACCATCAGCTCAGCCAGCAACACCAGGAACAGCAGCGGACGCGGCGCGCAGAGATCGGGGATGAAAAACGCACCCGAGGCCTGTGCCCGCGCCCTCAGTTGCTGCTCCCCCATCTCCCGCATGTACACAAACCCTCGTCCACCCAGTGGTATACTTGCACCCAAGAGCGGCGGGTACAAGCGCCAGAACCCCAGCCTCAGCCTGCCGCGGGCCTTCAACCAGACATGGATCAACATGAGCAAGCAGACAGACACCAATACACTCTGGGGTGGGCGTTTCGCTGAACCCACTGACCAGTTCGTCCAGCGCTTCACTGCGTCCGTGGAATTTGATCAGCGCATGGCGGCCGAGGACATCCAGGGGTCCCGAGCACATGCCGACATGCTGTGCGCAGTCGGTGTGCTGTCCGAGGCCGAGCGCAAACAGATCCAGAGCGGGCTCGACCAGGTGGCAGCTGAGATCGCGGCCGACGAGTTCCAGTGGTCCATCGAGCGCGAAGACGTGCACATGAATATCGAGGCGCGCCTGACCGAGCTGATTGGCAATACCGGAAAGAAACTGCACACCGGTCGTTCGCGCAACGACCAGGTCGCGACGGATATCCGCCTGCACCTGCGTGCAGCCATCGATGCCATTGGCGCGGAGCTGACGCGCCTGCAGCGGGGCACCATCGGGCTGGCAGCCGAGCACTGCACAACCATCATGCCCGGCTTCACCCACCTGCAGACCGCGCAGCCCGTGGTGTTCGGGCATCACCTGCTGGCCTGGAATGAAATGCTGGAACGCGATTATGGCCGGCTTATGGACTGCCGCGCCCGGCTCAACCAGTCTCCGCTCGGTGCGGCTGCACTGGCCGGCACCACCTATCCCATTGACCGTGAGATGACAGCGCACGCGCTGGGCTTCGATCGGCCGACGGCCAACTCGCTGGATTCGGTCTCGGACCGGGATTTCGCCATCGAGTTCTGCAGTTTCGCCGCGCTGCTGATGACGCACCTGTCGCGCATGTCCGAAGAACTGGTGCTGTGGACGTCAGCCCAGTTCAACTTCGTCGAGCTGCCGGACCGTTTCTGCACCGGCTCGTCCATCATGCCGCAGAAAAAGAACCCGGACGTCCCCGAACTGGTGCGCGGCAAGGTCGGTCGGGTCAACGGCCATCTCATCTCCCTGCTCACCTTGATGAAAAGCCAGCCTCTGGCCTACAACAAGGACAACCAGGAAGACAAGGAACCGCTCTTCGATACCATTGATACCGTACTGGGCAGCCTGCGCGCCTTTGCCGACATGGTGCCTGCCATCCGGCCGCGCGCGGCGCAGATGCGGGAGGCGGCACGCCGTGGGTTTTCCACCGCGACCGATCTCGCAGACTATCTCGTGCGCAAGGGGCTGCCCTTCCGCGACGCCCACGAAGTGGTGGGCAAAGCGGTCGCCCACGGCGTGGCCAGCGGAGCCGACCTGGCCGAAATGTCGTTGGCTACGCTACAGGGGTTCAGTGGGGAGATCGATGCCGACGTGTTCGACGTGCTGACTCTGGAGGGCTCGGTGGCCGCGCGCGATCACCTGGGGGGCACTGCGCCACGGCAGGTACAGGCGGCCGCGGATGCGGCGCTGCAGCGGCTGTCAGCCCGCCCGCAGTAGGCCCGGCGAGGCGTGCCGGCGGACGCCGGCCCAGTCAGGGCACAAAGCGCAGGCTGGCCTGAAAGGTGATATCCGGCGCCGTCTCGACCCGGATGTCCTCTATGAACCCGGCTTCCAGCGCCCAGCGGTCAGTCAGCTGCCAGCGCGCACCCACATTCAGCAGCAGGGCGCTGGCGCCCAGGGCCGTCAGGTTGCTCTGCAGCGGCGCGGCGTGGGCATCGACCTGCGCCAGTAAGGTGACGCGCTCATGCACGGCCCAGCTCACCCCCATACCGGCAAACCAGAGATTGCGCTCCTGCGCGGCGCGCAGCCCCGGAATCTGCCCCGCTCTCAGATAACCCGCTTGGCCAAACAGCTGCCAGGCGCTCTGCGGGGGCAACCCGTTGGCCCGCAACACCAGGAAAACATCCTCCGCGCCACTGCCCAGCAGCTCGCGCTCGTCTCCGGTCGCCAGCTTGTACCCCAGTCCGGCACTCAGGCGCCAGTTACCCTCAGTACGCAGTGCACGATGCAGGCCCAGGGTGACATCACCCGCTCCGGAGACGCTGTCCTGCAGGGCAAACGCCGCCGTCGAGTTCAGATAGCGGAAGTCCAGCTGGTCGCGGGGCACCGCATCACGTCCCCCATCCGGCATTCCCCACAGGCTGTGCCAGCTGTCGATCAGCGCATCCAGCGAGCCGCCGCTGTGGCTCAGCCAGGGCAGCTCCACCTGCAGCTCCCAGCCGGGTGCCAGGCCATAGCGCCACTCGAGGGCGAGGCGGTGGGTTTCACCATCCAGGCGCAGCGCCTCCCCGGCGGCGCTGTCGAACACGGCATGGCTGGCCATCGCGCCATGCACGGCGAAAGCCATGTCCTGCGCAGGCACCAGCGCGGCACTGCGCATCGAGGGCAAGCCCAGAAGACCGCTGACCGGTGTCAGGTTCTTGCCGTACAGCGGCTCCACTGCCTGGGCCGCACCGGCCAGGAGCAGCAGGGCGGTCAGGCCGCAAATGGCACAGCGACGCAGGGACACCTGGAGGGAAACACACGCTCGCACGGGCAGGGCCTCAGTAAGAAACCACTGATCCTGCCATGATCCCGCGCGCAATTCGAGCCTTTGCCGAGGCGCCGCCTCCGGGCCTGCCCGCCCCGCGTTGTGCAACGCAGAATCCTGCGTCAATTCGGGTATACTGCGCGCTTTTATGGACGGAACCCCAGCCATGCCCATGACGCGCCCTCACTGGCTGTTTGCCCCACTACTGGCCCTGCTGGCCGGCTGCGGGCAGACCGGCCCCCTGCAGTTGCCGCCGCAGGCAGCAGCGCCCGCAGCTGCGCCGGAGGCGAGTACGATGCCGCCAGCGACGACGGTTCACGCTTCCGCAACCTACTGAGTGCCCACAGATCCATGAGTTTCTTCGAGTTTCGCGCCGGCATCCTGTACGCCGAAGAGGTCGCCGCTGATGCCATAGCCCGGCAACACGGCACGCCGTGCTACGTGTATTCACGCGCCGCCCTGGAAACAGCCCTGCGCGCCTACCAGGGCGCACTTGCCGACTGGCCGCACCTGATCTGCTACGCCGTCAAGGCCAACTCCAACCTCGCCGTCCTCGATGTGCTGGCCCGCCTCGGTGCGGGCTTTGACATTGTTTCCGTGGGCGAACTGGAGCGCGTGATTGCCGCCGGTGGAGATCCCGCGAAGACTGTATTTTCAGGCGTGGCAAAGACCGCCGCAGAAATGGCCAGGGCTCTGGAGCTGGGCATTCACTGTTTTAACGTTGAATCGGCGGCGGAGCTGGATGTGCTAAACCGCGTCGCCGGACAGATGGGCAGGCAGGCACCGGTGTCGATCCGGGTAAACCCCGATGTGGATGCGCGCACCCACCCCTACATCTCCACCGGTCTGCGGGAAAACAAGTTCGGCCTCGGCGTCGACGAAGCCCTGCCGCTGTACCGGCGCGCCGTCGCGCTGCCGCATATCGATGTGCAGGGGCTGGACTGCCACATCGGCTCACAGCTGACGGAGTTGAGCCCCTTCATTGACGCCCTGCGGCGCCTGTTGTTGCTGGTCGACACACTGGCGGACGAGGGTATTGCGATCCGCCATCTCGACCTCGGTGGCGGCCTCGGCGTGCGCTACCGCGACGAACAGCCCCCTGCTATCGCCGACTACATCGCTGCCATCCGCCGGGAACTGGGCGAACGCCGGCTGCCCCTGGTGTTCGAGCCCGGCCGCTCCATCGCCGCCAACGCCGGTGTTCTGCTCACCCGGGTGGAATACCTGAAGCAGACACCGGAACACAATTTTGCGCTGGTAGACGCCGGCATGAACGACATGATCCGTCCCGCGCTGTACCAGGCGTGGCTGGATATACAGCCCAGTCACCCTGCGGCCGACGGCATCAACGCCACCTGGGACATCGTCGGCCCGGTGTGCGAAACCGGCGACTTCCTCGGCAAGCAACGCACACTGTGCCTGCGGGAGGGCAGCCTGCTGGCCATGTTCGGCGCCGGCGCCTACGGCTTCAGCATGAGCTCCAACTACAACACCCGGCCACGCGCTGCGGAAATCATGGTGGATGGTGACGCGATGCATGTCGTCGGCGCCCGTGAAACCCTTGACGACCTGTTGCGGCGGGAACGCCGTCTGCCGGACTGAGGAGCACCCGCCGATGCTGCTCAAATTCACCAAAATGCATGGTGCAGGGAACGATTTTGTTGTCATCGATTTGATAACCCAGCGCTATCGCCCCCGCACCGAGGACATCAAGCGTCTCGCCGACCGGCACTTTGGTATTGGCTGTGATCAGGTCCTGCTGGTGGAAACGCCGGACAGCCCGGAGGTGGACTTTCGCTATCGCATTTTCAATGCGGATGGCAGTGAAGTGGAGAATTGCGGCAACGGCGCACGCTGCTTCGCCCGTTTCGTACGCGACAAGCACCTGACCGGCAAGCGCGTGATCCGTGTGCAGACCGCCGGTGGCGTGCTCGAACTGCGCCTGCGTGACAAGCAGCGGGTGGAAGTCGACATGGGCGCGCCTGTCTTTGAGCCAGCGCGTATTCCACTGCTGGCCGATCACGAGGCGCCGAGCTACACACTGCAGGTGGCGGACCAGCGGCTGGAAATCGGCGCGCTGTCGATGGGCAATCCGCACGCGGTGCTGCGTGTGGAAGACGTAGACAGCGCCCCCGTTGCCACACTGGGTCCGGCGATCGAACACCACCCCAGCTTTCCGAAACGCACCAATGCCGGTTTCATGCAGGTGCTCTCGGCAGGGGAAATCCGCCTGCGTGTTCACGAGCGCGGGGTCGGTGAGACACTGGCCTGCGGCACAGGTGCCTGCGCGGCAGCCGTGTACGGCATGATACGCGGCTGGTTGCAGGACACCGTGACAGTTCACCTGCCCGGCGGTAAGCTTGAGATTCGCTGGCCCGGCCCCGGCAACCCGGTGACCATGACGGGTCCGACCGCCGTCGTGTTCGAGGGCAGTATCAGAATATGACGCCGGCGCGGCGCGCCGGAAATGTGGAGCACAGACCATGTCAGCCAGAAATGAACAGGCAGTCACTGCCGGCGGGGCAGCATTAACCGACGACAGCGTTCGCGAATACCTCAAGAACCACAGCGATTTCCTGCAGCGCCATCCTGACATGCTGGATTTTCTGCACGTGAATCACGCCTCCGGGAGTGCCGTATCCCTGGTAGAGAAGCAGGTGAGCGTGCTGCGCGAACGCAACACCGAAATGCGCCAACGACTCAACGCCCTCACCGCAAATGCGCGCAGCAACGACAAGCTCTACGAACAAACCCGGCACCTGGTGCTCGCCATGCTGGACGCCGACTCCGTCCCGGCATTGTGCGCCGCCTTCCAGCGCGCCATGCAGGCGGATTTCGGTGTTGAACACGCAAGCATCATCCTGTTCGGCGATGCGACCGCGGCGGATGGCGTACGTGTGGTCCCGGCGGAAAGCGCCCAGTCCACCATCGGCGCCCTGCTGCGGGGGCGCAAGGCCGTCTGCGGCCCGCTGCGCCGGGAAGAGCTCGACTTCCTGTTCGAGAACGCCGGCAGCGTGGGGTCTGCGGCCGTCATGCCACTTACCGGAACAGAGGACCTGGGGGTCATCGCGGTGGGCAGTTCCGATGCACACCACTATACAAGCACCATGGGCACACTGTTCCTGCAGCATATTGCCGAGGTGATGGTGCGCCTGCTGCCCCGCCTGCAAGCAACGGCACAGACGTGATGCCGGAGGCCACACCGCTGCAGGTCGCCACTGAGGCCTTTATCCGCTACCTGCGCGAAGTGCGCCAGCTGTCGCCACACACTGTCAGCAACTACCAGCGAGACCTCGCGGGCCTCGAGCGCTTCTGCACGGATCGTGGTCGGACCGATCCTGCCCGGTTGCACGAGTCCGACATACGTGCCTGGGTGAGCCAGCTGCGCCGCCAGGGCCTCGCCAGCAGCAGCATCCAGCGTGCATTGTCGGCGCTGCGCTCCTTCTTCAATTATCTCGGTCGGGAACAGGGTCACACGCGTAACCCGGCCGCCGCGGTACAGGCGCCGAGGCAGCCCAGGCGCCTGCCGCGAGCCCTGGATACCGATCAGGTAAACCGCTACCTGCAATTCAGCGGCGATGACCTGACCGCACGCCGGGACAGCGCCATGGCGGAACTCTTCTACTCCTCAGGCCTGCGACTGGCGGAGCTGGCCGCTATCAATCTCGGTGACATAGACCGCCATGAGCAGTTGCTCACCGTCACCGGCAAGGGCCGTAAAACGCGCACCGTACCGGTGGGCTCGGTGGCACTGGCGGCACTGGATCGCTGGCTGGAGGTGCGCCCCGCAAGCGCGGATCGCGCGCTGTTCCTCAGCCGTCGTGGAACACGCGTCAGCGCGCGCACCATCCAGGATCGGCTGCGCCTGCAAGGCAGGCGGGCAGGCATGTACCAGGACGTACATCCACACATGCTGCGCCACTCGTTTGCCAGCCACATGCTGGAATCCAGCGGAGACCTGCGCGCGGTGCAGGAGTTGCTGGGGCACGCGAACATTGCCACCACCCAGATCTACACCCACCTCGACTTCCAGCATCTGGCCAAGGTCTATGACGCAGCGCATCCGCGTGCGCGGCGCCGCAAGCCCGGTGGAGAATGAGTACATGCCACTGCGGGTGATCACCTTCGACCTGGACAACACGCTGTGGGACGTGGAGCCGGCCCTGTTGCGTGCGGAGCAGGCACAGCGGGACTGGCTGCTGCAGCATCGCCCCGGGAGCATCGAGCACCACGACCATGACAGCCTGTGGGAATTCAAGAAGCGGGTCTGGAAGCAGCATCCGGAACTGGCGCATCACGTCAGTCAGATGCGCATACGCACACTGTTTGAGCTGCAGCGCGCGGCGGGCTTCAGCATCGCAGAGAGCGAGGCCGGCGCCCGCGCGGCGTTCGCCGCCTTCCTGGAAGAGCGGCACAAGGTCGAGCTCTACGCGGAGGCGCTGGACGTGCTGCAGACGCTGGCCAAAACCTACCGACTGGGAGCGCTGACCAACGGTAACGCCGACATCTACAAGACCGATGCAGCGGAATACTTCGATTTCGCCTTTCTGGCAGAAGAGATCGGTGCCAGCAAGCCTGCGCCGGACATGTTTCACGCCGCACTGGTGGCGACCGGTGCCGCCGCTGAAGAGATTGTGCATGTGGGTGACAACCCCGAACACGACATTCTCGGGGCACAGCGGGTGGGCCTGCGCACTGTCTGGGTGAATCTGGCGGGTGAAGCCTGGCAGCCTGAGAGTTATCGCGCCGACGAGGAGATCACAGCGCTGCGCGACCTGCCCGCAGCCATCACCCGCCTCCACGGCAGCCCCTAAGCAGGAGCCCCGGGCCGTTCCGGCTCAGATCGCGTTTTCGCCCGTCTCGCCGGTGCGAATGCGGATGACCTGTTCCATCTCGGTGACAAAGATCTTGCCATCTCCGATCTTGCCGGTATTGGCTGCCTGAATAATGGCATCAATCGTCGAAGCCAGCTGGGACTCACCGACGGCGATCTCCAGTTTCAGCTTGGGCAGGAAGTCCACCACGTACTCGGCGCCCCGGTACAGCTCGGTGTGGCCGCGCTGACGACCAAAGCCCTTGACCTCAGTCACAGTAATCCCCTGAACACCTATTTCCGCCAGTGCGGCACGGACGTCGTCCATCTTGAACGGTTTGATGATGGCAGTGACCAGTTTCATGCAGGCATCTCCGAATTTCAGCGAAGCCCGCAGTATACGCCATAGAATCGCCGGTGGGCACAGGCCCTCATGCCATTACGCTGCCCTGCAACCAACGCCGCCAGCCACCGTGGTGCGTGATCTCCTCCGCTGCCGTCAATACACCCTGCGGTTCGCAGATGAAGCCACTGACCCAGCTGCCGTCCGCCAGCTCCACTTTACCGATCCCCAGCGGTGCGGGGATGCCGGCGACAAAGCCGCCCAGTTCGGCAGTCGGGATGGACCACACCTCAACCTCGATATCGCGCCCCTGCGCTTCGTCACGCACCATACCCGGGCGCAAGGGAGGGCCTCCGGCCAGCAGGTAGAGTCGGTAGCAGGCGGCGCTCTGCGTGCGGGCCAGCAGGGTAGCGCCGCGCTCGCGGAGCTGCCAGTTCAGGGGCAGGCCGTCGAGATGCGCACCGCATACCGCAATCTTCGTGTGCGTCGTGTCAGCCACTGCCGGCGCCGTGCTGCCGGTCGCGGCCACCTGCAGGGCACCCAGTGGCAGCGGCAGCAGGGCACGCAGGCGATTGGCCATCGACAGCAGTGCGCGGTCACTGAAAGCGCTGCCCGCCAGGGTCACACCAAAGGGGCGCCCGTCAGCCGTTAAGGCCGTGGGCACCGCGACCGCTGCCATATCCAGCAGGTTCATGAAATTGGTGTAATAGCCGAGCTGGGCGTTGTACAGCACCGGCTCGGCGAGCAGGTCGGCAATACTGAACAGGCGTCCCGCCGTGGGTGTGAGCAGGCAGTCGAGACCCTCCAGCGCCGCCTCGCACTGCTGCCGCAGCGCTGCCAGCCGGTACTGGGCCTGGAACAGCGCGGTTGCTTGCAGCGTGTCACCCTGCGCCACAATACTCCGAACCACCGGATGGATGGCTTCGGGATTCGCGGTCAGCATGGATTCACAGGCGATGTAGCGCTCCGCCACCCAGGGGCCATCGTAAAGCAGGCGCGCCGCCTGGTCGAAAGGCGTGTAGTCCACCGGCACCAGTTCCACCCCCGCGTCAGCCAGCGCCGCCAGGGTGTGTCGGTAGGCCGCCGCGTAGTCACTGTCACCAAAAAATTTCAGGTGCTGCTCGCCGAGTACGCCCATTTTCAGCGGCCCCGTGCGCAGTCCGTAGTAGCGTGCGCTGTTGGCGAAGACGTTGCGGCGACTGAAGGCATCCTCCCGGTCGAACCCTTCCGCGCAGCTCAACACCCGGTCTGCGTCGTCGGTATCCAGCGCAAACAGGCTGATGCAATCCAGGCTGCGACAGGCGGGCACCAGGCCACGGGAGGACAGGAGGCCGCGGGTGGGCTTCACGCCCACCAGGTTATTGAAGCAGGCCGGCACGCGGCCCGAGCCCGCCGTGTCAGTGCCGAGACTGAAACTCGCGAGACCCAGCGCCACAGCCACTGCCGAGCCTGAACTGGAGCCGCCGGAGATGTATTCCGGGGCGAAGGCGTTGTGACAGGCGCCATAGGGCGAGCGGGTGCCATTGAGCCCGGTCGCGAACTGGTCCAGATTGGTCTTGCCCACCGGAATCGCACCCGCATCCAGCAGTTGCTGCACCACCCGGGCAGACTGCGCCGGCGTGTAGGCAAACTCGGGGCAGCCCGCCGTAGTGGGAATACCGGCGAGGTCAATATTGTCCTTGATGGCGAAGGGCACGCCCCACAGAGGGTGGGTGGCCGTGTCACGCTCGGCGAGAGCCTCCAGCCAGCCTGCCTGCTCTTGCGCACTGAGCACATGAATCCAGATATTGTGCGCAGCATACTCTACGGCACGCTGGCGAATATTCTCCATCACGGACGCCGGTGTCAGTTCACCGGCCGCGTAGGCCGCCTGCAACCCCGAGATGGTCATAGTGTGGCTCATGGTGCAGCTCCTGCGCTGTCCGTCGTGTCCTCAAGCACCACCAGTGCCTGCCCCGCGGCGACGCGACCTCCGGCGGTCGGCAACACCTGGGTGACCGTGGCGTCGCAGGGGGCAGATACGGCAATCTCCATCTTCATTGATTCCAGCACCAGCAGCGGATCGCCGCGGCGCACGGTATCCCCCACCTGCACGCGCAGCTGCCAGACACTGCCGGATACGGGGCTGTCCACGACGGTGGCACTGTCGGGCCAGCTCTGCTCCTCCACCGTCGGCGGCTGCTCTTCTTCAGCGAAGTTGAACTGCCCGCTGGCGTGCCACTGCGCCAGCTCCGCCGCAAAGGCCTGCTGGCGGCGGCTACGGAAGTCGTCGATGGCGCCTGCATGGTCGGCCAGCAGCTGCTCGTAGTCGGCCAGTGAGAACTGGCTCTGTTCAATGGTCAGCGGGTAGCGCCCCTGCGGGAAATCACGACGGATTTGCTGCAACTCGTCGTGGCTGACTTCATAAAAGCGGATCTGGTCGAAAAAACGCAGCAGCCAGGGCTCTTCGAAGGCCTCGGTACGTCGATAGCGGTTCCACATCTGCAGGGTGCGCCCGACGAACTGGTAGCCTCCCGGACCCTCCATGCCATACACGCAGAGATAGGAACCCCCGATGCCCACAGAGTTTTCTGCCGTCCAGGTGCGCGCGGGATTGTACTTGGTGGTGACCAGGCGGTGCCGGGGGTCTACCGGCGTAGCCACCGGCGCCCCGAGATAGACATCACCCAGCCCCATCACCAGGTACGCGGCCTCGAACACAATGCGCTTGACCGCCTCAATGTCCTCGAGACCGTTGATGCGGCGAATGAATTCCAGGTTACTCGGGCACCAGGGGGCATTTTTTCGCACGGACTGCGTATATTTTTCGATGGCGAGCCGGCAGGCCTCATCATCCCAGGACAGCGGCAGGTGCACGATGCGTGAGGGCACGCTGAGTTGCGCCAGCTGCGTGGCCAGCTCGCGCTCGCCGCGCTCGAGGTGCGCAAGCAGGGCATCGTGGCCCAGCACCTGGCTGTCGTAGTGAATCTGCAGTGAGCGGATCCCCGGGATCAACTCGCGCAGCCCCGGCAGCGAGTATTGCTGCAACCACTGCATGAGTGCATGGGCCCGGAAGCGCAGCCGAATATCGAGTTCCTGCTCGCCATATTCGACCAGCAGAAAGTGGTCTCCCGCGCTGCGGCAGACGATTTCGTCACCAAAGGTCTCGGCGGGGAAGCGCGCCAGCACCGGCGACAGCGGTGCCGCCGGCTGCCACTCACAGGCGACCGGTGCAAGCGCGGCGATAGCCTCGCTCTGGGCCGCCTCGAGCGCCACCGCCTGCGGCAGCGAAACGGGCATAAAACGCAGCCTGTCGCCCGCCCGCAGCTGCCCGAGCTTCCACAGATCCGCGGTAATCACTGTCGCCGGGCACACGAACCCACCCAGTGAGGGACCATCCGGGCCCAGAATAACGGGCATATCACCGGTGAAATCCACCGTGCCGAAGGCGTAGCCATTGTCGTGAATGTTGGAGGGGTGCAGGCCTGCCTCACCACCGTCGGCACGCGCCCACTGTGGTTTCGGGCCAATCAGGCGCACACCCGTGCGGCTGGAGTTGTAGTGAACCTCCCAGTCGGTGGCAAAGAATGTGGCGATGTCGTCATCCGTGAAGAAATCAGGGGCACCGTGGGGGCCGTAAATTACCCTGAGCTCCCACTGCCGGTGGATATCTGGCTGCAGTGCAGCGGGAAGCTGTTGCGGTGGCGCGGGGAGCACAGGCTCCTCACGCAGGTGCAGCACGTCACCGGCCCTCAACGCGCGGCCGTTGTGCCCGCCAAACTGGCCGAGCGTGAAGGTGGAACGCGAACCGAGATACGCCGGGCACTGAAAGCCGCCGCGCACCGCGAGGTACGCACGCGCCCCGGCTTCACGCACGCGCCCCAGTTGCAGTGTCTGGCCCGCGCGCACGGCAACCACCTGCCACGGAAAGACAGGTTGCTCATCAAGGGTGGCCTCGATTGCCGCGCCGGCAATCACCATTTGCGTATCGACAGCGAAGCGCAACAGCGGGCCCTGCAGGGTAATCTCCAGGGCGCTGGCGTCAGCGTCGTTGTTCAGCAGACGGTTCGCGAGGCGGAAAGAGTAGCTGTCGAAGGGACCGGACGGCGGCACGCCAACATCCCAGTGCCCCTGCCGACCAGGGTAGTCCTGCAGCGTGGTCTGTGTACCACCCTGCAGCACATCAACCCGCGCCGGGCGATGGCTGAAGCGGTTCAGGTAACGGGTGGTCACCCGTCCCTGCAGCAGCGTGGCATCGCGGCTCAGGGCCCGCAGGTAACCGAGATTGGTCTCACTGCCGTAGAGTTCGATCTCGTCCAGGGTGCGCTGCAGCTTCTGCAGTGCCGCGCCGCGGTCCCCGGCATGCACAATCACCTTGGCCAGCATCGGATCGAAGAAGGGAGGCACCTCAACACCGGATTCAATCCAGTGGTCGATGCGCACCCCGTCACCGGAGGGAAAACTGACATGACTCAGTAGGCCCGCGCAGGGCTGAAAGTCCAGCCACGGGTCCTCGGCGTAGACACGCACCTGCACGGCGTGACCCCGTGGCCGCAGGGCGCCGCGCTCGGCATCCAGGTCGGGAGCGCTGCCGGCGGCAATGCGCAGCATCCACTCGACCAGGTCTATGCCATACACTTCTTCCGTCACACCGTGCTCAACCTGCAGCCGCGTGTTGACCTCGAGAAAGTAAAACGCCGCCGTGTCGGCATCGTAGATGAACTCCACGGTGCCGGCGTTGCGGTAGCCGATACTCGACAACAGTCGTTCAGCCGTACTGTGCAGGGCAGCACGGGTGGCCTCCTCCAGGTTGGGGGCGGGGCATTCTTCAACCACTTTCTGGTTGCGACGCTGGCTTGAACAGTCACGCTCCCCGAGCGCCAGCGCCCTGCCCCGGCCGTCACCGACCACCTGCACTTCAATGTGCCGGGCGCGGCCAATGAATTTCTCCAGAAACACGCTGTCATCAGCGAAGTTGTTGGCGCCCAGCCGACGTACAGAGTCAAACGCACCGGCCAGTTCTGCGGCATCGTGGCACAGCTGCATGCCTATGCCGCCACCGCCAGCCGTGCTCTTGAGCATCACCGGGTAGCCAATGCGCAGTGCCTCTGCTTCCGCCGCCGCCAGGGTGTCGAGCAACCCGGAACCTGGCAACAGCGGGACACCCGCCGCCTCCGCCAGGGCCCTTGCCCGGTGCTTGAGCCCAAAGGCCTGCATCTGCTCGGGAGTGGGGCCGATAAAAGCGATGCCCGCCGCTTCGCAGCGCCTGACGAATTCAGCGTTTTCGCTGAGAAAGCCGTAGCCCGGATGAATGGCCTGCGCGCCGCTTGCGCGCGCCACCTCGAGAATGCGCTCCATATTGAGGTAGGTCTCTGCAGCGCCACCTTCACCCAGGCAGAATGCCTGGTCCGCCTGCCGCACATGCAGGCTGTCGGCATCGCAATCTGCATATACCGCCACAGAGCGGATATCCAGTCGACGCAGGGTGCGCAGGATGCGGGTGGCGATGGCCCCGCGGTTGGCTACAAGTACAGTGTCAAACATCGTCAAACCTGGCGCGGGTCGTCCCGTCTCATCGTTGCCGGCTATGGTCGTCCACGCCGGGGTTATCTGATTCAGCGATCCCAGACCAACACCTCAACCGGTGTTGGATTAAAACCATTGCAGGGATTGTTCAGTTGGGGGCAATTGGAAATCAGCACCAGCACATCCATCAGCGCCGTCAACTCGACATATTTGCCCGGCGCGGAAATACCGTCCTCAAAGGTCAGGCCGCCCTCCGCGGTCACTGGCACGTTCATGAAAAAGTTGATGTTGTGGCCGATATCGCGTTTGTGCAGGCCGTACTCGGGGTGTTCGGCAATCGCCAGCATCCAGCTGTCGCGGCAGGAGTGCATGCAGCGCTTCTCGAGGTCGTAGCGCACCGTATTGCTCTCACTGGCACAGGCGCCGCCCAGCGTGTCGTGACGACCACAGGTGTCCGCGACAATTTCCAGCATCGGGCGGTTGCGGCTGGAGCGCAGTATGGACCCCGCACTCAGGTACACATTGCCCTGCTCACGCAGGGTATCGGTCGCACTGTAGCGCTCTGCGCTGTCCTCTGCGTTGAAAAACAGGGTATCAGCGGCCTGGTTGCCCTCGAGATCCAGGATGCGCAGTGTCTGGCCCGCGTTTAACCGACCCAGGTAATAGTCACCGGCGGGCACGGTCGTGCGGGAATGCGCTTCGTCGGGGCGCCGTACACTTTCAGTCAACATGGCGGACTCCTCAGCCTCCCAGGTGATACAGCAGGTTGTTGTGGAAACCGCGCCGGTTCTCATCGCAATGATTCAGGCAGATATCGTCCTCGGCCACCGGAGCAGCCTTGCCCAGTGCGATGTGCACGGGGCTGCGTGGATAGGACGGCGCGCGGTGCAGTGGATGCGGGCAGGCGTGGAGCAGTACCAGCGTATCCATCTCAAAACGCAGGGTGACGTGGCTGCCCGCAGCGCTGTGCCCCTCCACCCGGTGCAGATTCCCGTTCTCGTCAGTGGAAACGCGGCTGAACCAGTTGATATTGGCGGCCATATCCGCCGCACCGAGACCATATTTTGCGAGTTCGACAAGAAACGCATCGTGGCCATTCTGGTGCCAGTCGTTGCGATCTCCCTGGTAATCCCGACGGCCCCACTGTTGCGCAACATGTTCGGCACGGGAATTGCCGCATACCGTTTCATGCCACCCCAGGGAATCCTCCACAATGGAGGCAAAAATGCGTCCCATGTCCGAATACAGGCAATGCCCCCGGGTGAGCTTGAAGGTGTGCTGGCATTTCAGCGTGTCGGGCGCGTTATAGCGCTCCAGCAGGTTTTCGGGGTTGTAAAACAGCATCCCCAGATTGGCGTTGCCGCGGCTGTCGGTAAGCCGCATTTCTGTCCCCCTGCGCAGGCGCAGTGACCAGTGGCCACCGGGAGCGATTTCGGTTTCATACTCGCAAGCGTTCATGATGTCATTCCGTTTCTGTTGCCGTGCGCGCCAGGTCGCGATCAATGTCAGACAGGGTGTCCCGATCAATTTTTCCCACCGGCAAGTCGTAGGTGATGGTGGCGCCGTAGGCGTCGGGTGCCTGGGGATCGTGTCGTGTCTTGTCGAATACCCAGAGCCGGGTGCCCAGGTAGAACCCCTCCTTGAGATCGTGCGTAACCATGAACACCGTAAGCCGGTACTGGCGCCAGAGGCGCAGCACAAGGTCGTGCATGTCGGCCCGGATACCGGGGTCCAGGGCGCCGAACGGCTCGTCGAGAAGGAGAATACCGGGACGGCCAAGCAGCGCCTGGGCGATAGCGAGACGCTGGCGCATGCCACCGGAGAGCTCGGCGGGATAGAGCCCCTGCGCGTGGGACAGGCCCACCTCCTCGAGCAGGGCCAGGGCCTCCTCCCGCGCCGCGCGGCGCGCGCTGCCAAACAGTGCGCCGGTGAGATTGCGGCGCGAGAAACCGCGTGCAGCCATCACGTTCTGCAACACCGTCATATGCGGAAACACGGAGTACTGCTGAAACACGATACCCCGGTCCGGGCCCGGTTCGCCGGGTACCGGCTTGCCGTGCAGCAGTAACTCACCGCTGCTGACGGGCTCGGTGCCCAGCAACATGTTCAGGAAGGTGCTTTTACCGCATCCCGAGGTGCCCACCAGGGTGATGAACTCTCCTTCCTCAACCCGCAGGTTGACGCGCTCCAGCACCACTTTGTCACCGTACTTCTTCCACAGATTGCGCGCTTCAATCATCAGTGGGCCCCCTGGTGATGCCACGGAAACAGGCGACGGCTGAGGGCTGCCAGCAGCGCATCAATCACAAACGCCAGCAGGGTGATCCAGGCTACATAGGGCAGGATAACGTCCATCGCCATGTAGCGGCGCACCAGAAAGATGCGATAGCCCAGGCCCTCGGTCGCGGCAATCGCTTCGGCGGCAATGAGAAACAGCCAGCCGGCGCCCAGCGAAAGACGCACTGCGTCGACCAGTCGCGGCATCAGCTGCGGTAACAGCACCCGGCAGATGATCTGACTGGTATTCGCTCCCAGAGTTTGCGCCTTGACCAGCTGCTCCGAGGGTATCTCCTGCGTACGCCGCTGTATGTCGCGGGCAATGAACGGTGTGATGCCAATGGCGATCAAGGCCACCTTCGACAATTCGCCCAGACCAAACACGATGAACAGGACGGGAAGAATCGCCAGCGGGGGAATCAGCGACACCACGGTCAGCAGGGGACTCGCCGTCGCTGCCACCAGCGGCAGGGCGCCGGTGAACAATCCCAGTGCAAGGCCGATCACCGCCGCGATCACCACCCCCAGCCCAAGCCGGGTAAGGCTGCTCAGCGTGTCCTCCCAGAGCAGGTAGTCACCGCTGCGCTTGCTCGGCTCGAAGGCCATGCGCTGTATGGCATCGCCGATCTGCGCGAAGCTGGGCAGCAGTTTGTCTGCGGGGTTTTCCGCCAATCGGGCATCCGAGGCCAGCATGTACAGCAGCACCAGTGCCACAAAAGGCAACAGGGTAAGCAGCACGCGCAGCATCGGCGCAGGTGTCTGGTTAATCAGGCGTTTCATGATCAATCCTTGATGGGGTGGAGCACGGGAGAGCAACGCTCCCGTGCCCTGCCGTGGGCCTAGAGTTCGCCGTCCAGGGCCATTTGCATGTAGGTCGGATCAAAACGCAGCTTGATGTTATTGCTATCACCGTAGACGCCCGCGGGTGTCTCCACGCCGATGAACGTGGCATCAGGCGCGCCCTCACCCAGCAAGCCGTGTTTGTGCGAGAACTCCGCCACGGTCTGCATGGTGGCCTTCACCTGCTCGCTGTTGGTCAGGGCCAGCGCTTCCGCCGGGGTGTAGAACATTTCGGTGCTGGCCAGTTGCGACTCAAAACCTGCAAGGTCGGTACCGGACAGTTCCGCCAGGAAGGTCTTGGCGGCGGTCGCGCGCTCATCACCACCGTTCATGTGCGCCATGATTTCGTACCACGCCCCGGTCAGCGCCTTGCCCAGCGCCGGGTAGGCCGCCAGCGTCTCGGTGTTGATGATCAACAGGTCGATCACCTCGCCGGGGATCTGGGAGGAGTCGAATACGAGGTGGCTGTCTGGCATGGCGGCCACTTCACTCAACAGGGGATTCCAGGTCGCGACTGCCGTCACACCGGGTGTCGCATAGACCGCCACCATATCGGCGTCCGAGGTGTTCACCACCTGGACATCGCGCTCGGTAAGACCCACGCTTTCCAGGCCGCGGGCCAGCAGATAGTGGGACACGCTTAGCTCGACCAGATTCACGGTCTGCCCCTTGATGTCCGCCATTGAGTCCTTGCCTTTGAGCACGATACCGTCATTGCCGTTGGAAAAGTCGCCGACGATCAGCGCCGTGCTGTCCACACCGCCCGCCGCCGGAATGGTCAGCGCATCCATGTTCGTCATGGTGCAGGCATCGAACTCGCCCATGCTGTACTGGTTGATGGATTCGATGTAGTCGTTGATCTGCACCACTTCGATATTGATGCCGTATTTGTCGGCCCACTTCTTCACGATGCCCTGTTCGGCACCGTAGGCCCAGGGCACCCAGCCGACGTAGATCGACCAGCAGATCTTGAAGCTGTCGCGGGCCGATGCCGTTGACGACAACATCACAAGGAGCAGGAATAGGGTAAATCGCTTCATGGTGTACCTCTCAGTCGGGTTGGGTCGGTTGATCACAGAGTACCCCCGGCATTTCGCCTTCAGTTCTCCCGGGCTTTTATCCCGCCGTGTAACCCTTCACCGAAAGGTCGAGTGCTCTCGGACCAGTCACCACCGGTACAGTGGTCGGAACCCTAGCGCTCTATTGGTTTTCATGTCACGTCATGTCAGGAGTACGGACAGGTAAGGCAAAGCAGGAACCATGCCAGAACCGTCAATCCCGCCGACAGCGGCCACACTGCGACCCTGAGCGCGGTACGCTGCACCGGAAAATGCACCAAATGCATGCCCTGCGCCATTCTGGTGCATCGCGCCAGGGCGCCCGGGCTGGCGGACGGAGTGACCCCGAACGCCGCTCGCCGCCACCGCCGCGACCTGCACCAAAAAGGACGCGGGATGCACACCTCGCGGTGCATCGCCCCGCGACACACCCGAGTCAATCTTTACCGATCCGGTATTTTTTTCCTATTTTTCAATAGGTTGTGATTATACATACATCTTGGCATGGAAGTTGCTCCTCGGTATAGAGCACGCTATCCAGGATCAGATCATGCAATTACGCACCTTTAAAACCTTGTGGGGCCACACAGGCAGCATCGACCAGGGCGCCCTGCTCGCCCGCACTGCAGGGTGTGCCGGCTTAGAGGCACCGGCAATACACAGCGCGCCCGGGCACCTCGAGCAACTCGCCAGTGCGCTGCAGACACATGAGCTGGAGTGGATCCAGGAAATCTGCACCGCGGGCTCCTACGTTCCCCGGCGAGACGCCAGCGTCAGCGAACACCTCGAGGACCTGGAGGCACAGATTGTGCTGGGCAAACCCCTCGCGCCACGCTTTATCAACGTGATGGGCGGCTGCGATGCCTGGCCCGTTCAGGACAGCGTGGACTTCTTCAGGGCGGCCATGGATATCGCCGACCGGCACGATGTGCTCTGTTCCTTTGAGACGCACCGTGGACGCAGCTTCTATTGCCCCTGGAACACTGTGGCGATTCTGCAGGCGCTGCCGGCACTGAAAATCACCTGTGACTTCAGCCATTGGGTGGTCGTCTGCGAACGCCTGATGGACAGTGAGTGGGACGCCGTCACCCTGGCCGCGCAACACGCACACCACATTCACGGGCGCGTCGGTTATGACCAGGGGCCCCAGGTGCCCCACCCCGGCGCACCCGAGTATGCCGACGCACTGGCCAGTCACCAGCGCTGCTGGGAGGCCATCTGGCAGGCGCAGCAGGCGCGGGGCTACAGCGAAACAACACTGACGCCGGAATTCGGGCCCGATGGCTATCTGCACCACCTGCCGTTTACCAACGCCCCCATCGCAGACCTCTGGGAACTCAACCGCTGGATTGGCGCCGAGGAGCAAAGGCACTTCGCGCGCTGGTCGCATGCCAACGCCACCAAGGAGGCCCGTCATGCGTGACGCTCTCAAACTGCGCGACCCCGCGGGCGCGCACTACACGCTGCTGGTGCTCGCCTATATTGCACTGACCTATACAGGCGGCTGGGCGGCGCTGTTCCAGCCCAGTGCGGCGATCAACGCGCTGGGCGTTGTCGTGCTGGCACACAGCATGCTGATCGCCGCCTACCTGCTGCACGATTGCGGACACAACGCGGTGTTCATGTCGACGAAGACCAACGCGGCACTGGGCAAGGTTCTCAACTGGATAACCGGCAGCTGCTACGGGCGCTTTGAGGATATCCGCTACAAGCACATGCGCCACCATGTCGACAACTACGACCCCGTGGTGTGGGACTACCGCAGCTTCCTGAAACGCCACCCCGGCCTCGCGAGGCTGGTGCATGCCGCGGAATGGGCCTACATACCCGCCGTTGAAATCATGATGCACACCATGCTGGTCCTCGCACCCTGGGTGATCGAGTCCAAACGCGCTCAACGCGGTCGTGTGCTGCGCGTATTGGTGGTTCGTGGTGCACTGCTCGGGCTGGTACTGTTCATCAGCCCCGTTGCCTTCCTGCTGTACGCGCTGGCGCAGCTGTTGCTGCTCACTGCCCTGCGCTTCATGGATTGCTACCAGCACAACTACGAGGTGATCTTTAATCTCGACGACCCGGATACAGTGTTTCCCCACAAGGGTGATGCCGAGTACGAACAGCGCAACACCTACAGCAACCTCCTGTCACACCGCTTTCCCGCCATCAACCTGCTGGTGCTCAATTTCTGCTATCACAATGCACACCACGAGAAGCCCACGCTGGGCTGGTACCGCCTGCCAGAGCTGCATCGCAGCATGCAGCCCGACGTCGAGGCACAGACACTGGGTTTTGTGCCGCAGGCGCGTGCCTTTCACAAACACCGGGTGGCACGCATTTACGCTGAAGAATACGGCGCCGATGAGGTAAAGACCTCACTCAACGAGGGGCGCGCGGTCGGTGTCGACGCGCTCAGCTTCCTGACGGCGTTCTAGATCGCGATGCATCAGGCCAACCCGCTATTCAGTTCCGCCCGCAGAGTCGCTGCCGTCGCCGGCTCCCGAACTGTGCTGGGCATTCTGGGCTGGGCGCTGTTCATCGGCGGCTGGTGGCTTGCCGCGCATGCCGAGATCGCGCCACCGCGCCTGTTTCCCGGGCCGGAAAAAGTGTTTACCAGTTTGTATGAATTACTGGTGGAGAAGGATTTTGCCAGCGATATCTGGGCGAGCGTGAAGCGCATTCTGCTCAGTTTCGGCATCGCCGTGGCGATTGCCCTGCCGCTGGGTCTGCTGATGGGCGCCTACCGTCCCATCGATCGCGTACTGGGCCCGGTAGCCAGCGCCTTCCGCTACCTGCCGGCACCGGCGTTCATCCCACTGTTACTGATGTGGCTGGGCACCGGGGACGAGCAGAAAATCGCCCTGTTGGTGATCGGCGTGCTGTTTTTCCTCATCATCATGCTCGCCGACGTTACCCGCCAGGTGCCCAGGGTATACATCGAAACCGCCCGCACCCTCGGCCTGCGCGCGCCCCAGATTCTGCTTTCGGTCACGTTCAGGGCCAGCCTGCCAGGCTATCTGGATGTGTTGCGACAGATGCTGGCGGTGAGCTGGACATATCTGGTAATCGCCGAAATCGTCGCCGCCACCGATGGCATTGGCGCCATGATGATGCGCGCCAAGCGCTTTGTGCATATTGACGACATCATGGCCGGCATTCTGGTCATCGGCCTGCTCGGCCTGCTTTTTGACGCACTGTTCAAACTGCTGCATCGCACTGCGTTTCGTTACCTCGAGTCCCACTAGCAGCACTCAACCGCAAAGGAGCACCACTATGCGCTATATTCGATCCGGTATTGCCATCCTGGCCCTGGCCCTGGGGTCGGCCACCCAGGCCGCTGACCCCGTGAAACTCTCACTCTTTTCCTGGCCCGGCTACGGGTTCTGGTTTATCGCCAAGGAGAAGGGCCTGACCGAGGGGTTGGAGCTCGACATCAGCATCATCGAGGATCCCTACCAGAGCTTCGCCCTGATGACGGCGGGGGAACTCCACGCCACCTCAAGCACCGCGGAGTATGGTCCCATTGCGGCCGACAAGGACGTTGGCATCAAGCTGGTGACCTACACCAATCCGTCCTACGGCACGGATAAAATCATCCTCGCACCCGGCATCACCAGCGCGGAGCAGCTCAAAGGCCAGACAGTCGCAGTGCTGGAGGGTGGCCTGACACAGATCTTCATGGCTGAATGGCTCACCGACAACGGCGTGGGAATCAATGAAGTCACCTTCACCAACCTGATCATGGACGATGCCGTGGGCGCGATGGTGGGCGGCACCGCGGCCGCCGCGGAATTCTGGGAACCCTTTGGCTCCCAGGTGCTTGAAGCCATGCCAGGCGCCACGGTGGCAGCAGACTCCACCGAGGAAAAGTACATCACCACGGCGCTGCTGGGCGACGCCCTCTACATGAGCACGGCCTTCCTGGAGCAGCGGCCTGAAGACGCGGCCAAACTCACCCGGGCCTACTTCAACGCCGTGGATTTCTGGAAGACAAACACCGCGGAAGCCAACCAGATCATCGCAGATGGCCTGCAGTTCACGGTGGCGGACGTCGAGCAGGTGCTGGGCAGCACGGGCGACATTCTCAAGGGCGGTATCTTCGTCTTCGACCGCGACCAGGCCGCGATCTTCATGGGCCTGAAAGACGGTGAACTGCCCCTCGGAATTGCCGCCGACGGCATGCAGAACCACTGGGATATCACCACGGACTGGTGGTTGAAGTTTGGCTTCATCGACAAGGCCATGCCGATGGCGGCCGGGGTCGACACGACGCCGCTGGCGGCAGCGCTGAACAAATGACCGCAGGCACACACAGCGGACTTACCGTCTCGGGCGTCAGCAAGCGGTTTCTGCTGCGCTCGGGACAAACCCTGACCGCGCTGGACAACATCAACTTCGAACTGCCAAAAACCGGGGTCGGGGTGTTACTGGGACCGTCCGGTTGCGGTAAATCCACCTTGCTGCGGATTATTGCCGGCCTGGAGACACAGGATGAAGGCGACATCACCGTGGATGGCAGCACCGTCCTCGGGCCCGGTATAGACCGCGGCATGGTCTTCCAGAACTACAGCTCCTTTCCCTGGCTGACAGTAGAGGAAAACGTCGCGTTCGGCCTGAAAGCCCGGGGCGAGGCGCTCAGCCTGCGCGAGGGGGTGGTTCCGTATTTCATCAAGGCAGTCAAGCTGGATGGCTTCGAACGCGCCTACCCCCACCAGCTCTCGGGCGGCATGCAGCAACGCGTCGCCATCGCCCGCAGCCTGGCCAGTAATCCGTCACTGCTGTTGATGGATGAACCCTTCGGCGCACTGGACCCGGAAACACGCTGGCAGATGCAGAGCCTGCTGTTGGAAATTGTCCATCAGGAACGTACCACTGTGCTGATGGTGTCCCACGACATCGAGGAAGCGCTGTATCTGGGTGACGTGGTGTTTTTTATGGGCACGCGGCCCGGGCGCCTGCTGGAGACCATCCGTCCCGGCCTGGAGAAGAGCAGCACCGATCGCGATGCCATACTGGATTTCGATGAATACCGCTTTCTTGAGCGAAAAATTCGGCAGATGATGCGTGCGCAGTCACTGGACTGTGCGTAGCAGGCGCAGAAACTCACCGACAAAGAAGTCGAGATTGTTATCCAGGTCGGTGATGCCGGAATCGAACAGCCAGCTCTGGGTCAGTCCCATCAGGTAAGCATACATGGACAGCGCCACCGTGCGGCTCGCAACACCTCCCTGAACGCCCTGCTCCCGACGGTAGCGCTCCACCCAGGCCGCAAAGGTCGCAATCAGGGAGGCCGTCAATGCGCGTTCGCGCGCCAGTGTTTTTGATACCGCCTCGGTAAACTCGGTCTTGTTGAGAAAGATCTCGAATGACTGCCGAAAATAATGATCATCCAACAGCATACGCAGCCACTGGCGAGAGAAGTCCGCTGCGGCCGCGAGCGGATCGCTGGCCTCGTGGTGCAGCGCAACCAGCCGCTCCAGCGGCAGCTGTGAGTAGGCAAGGATTTCTTCAAACAACTCTTCTTTGCTGGCGAAATGCCAGTAGATGGGCCCGCGGGAGCACCCTGCTTCCTCCGCAATCAGTCGCAGGGTGGTGCCGCTGTAGCCTCGTTGGCCAAAGAGTTTGAGTGCCGCATCCACCAGGCTCTGCCGGGTTTTCGCTGCATCCTCCTTGGTTCGCCTCATGATCCGACCCGAGCAATGGAAAACCTACAGTGTAGGGACGCGACCGGCAAAGGCAAGTCGCGACCCGCGGCGGTAACGGTTAACCGAAGAGTCGCAGATAGCGCGCCACTTCCCAGTCCGATACGGTGTTGTGGTAACTGTCCCACTCCGCCCGTTTGAAGTCGACAAAGGCCTTGTGCATCGAGGGGCCCAGTACCTCGTAGGCCAGCTCATCAGCGGCGATAGCCTCTGTCGCCTCGGCGAGGGTCTTGGGCAGACACTGAATGCCGGCCTTGGCAATTTCCGCATCACTGTAATGGTACATGTTTTCCCGGTGCGGCTGACCGGGGTCAATACCCTGCTCTATGCCCTCCAGCCCTGCGGCAAGCATCAGGGCCGCACCGAGATAGGGATTGCAGGCGATATCCGGCGCCCGGCACTCGACCCGTGCACCGGCACTGGGGATACGCAACATATTGGTGCGATTGTTATTGCCGTAACAGCAGAACACCGGAGCCCAGGTGGAGCCAGACATGCTGCCCTGCCGCACCAGCCGCTTGTAGCTGTTCACGGTGGGCGCGACCACGGCGCTGATGGCCTTGGCGTGGCGCAACACGCCTCCGATAAACTGGTAGGCGAGCTCGGAGACACCGCAGTCGTAACGATCGGCATCCGGGCTCGCTGCGAACAGATTCTGCCCGGTGTCCACACTCGCCAGGGACATGTTGTAATGGGCGCCGCTACCCGTGCGGTCGGCGAAGGGTTTGGGCATGAAACTGGCGAAGGCACCATGCTTGCGCGCAATTTCGTTGGCCAGCAAGCGGAAATACACCAGGCGATCGGCCATGGTCAGCGCATCCGCGTAATTGAAATCAATTTCGAACTGGCCGTTGGCGTCCTCGTGATCGAAGGAATAGACACCCCAACCCATGTCAGTCAGCGCCTGAACCAGTTCGTCGATAATAACGATGTTATCCATCATGCTGGGGATGTCGTAACAGGGCTTGCCCAGGGTATCGCGCTCACTGAAAGGCACCGGGCGCCCGTCAGCCCCCTTGCGCAGGATGAAAAACTCGGTTTCTATCCCCAGGTTGAAGGTAAACCCCATGGCAGCGGCTTTCGCCAGCTGACGCTTGAGAATCGTGCGGGAGCAGGCCTCGAAGGGTTCTCCCTGCAGATACAGATCGCTGGCAAACCAGGCCAACTCAGGGTTCCACTGGCACTGCTGCATGGACGCCATGTCGGGCATGGCGGCCACTTCATCATCGGCAATGTCCTGCGGCACGCCGTCGAGGGCCGCGCCGGTAAACAGCTCCGAGCCGGCAAACATCTGCTTGAAATGGCCGACAGGCACAAACTTGCCCTTGCTGGCGCCGTGAATATCCACGTAGCTCGCCATACCGTATTTAATACCCTGTTCCAGACAACGCTGTTTCAACTGTTCAATGTTCATGACTGCTCCATAGGCGGGAATGTTTCTTGCTAGTCAGAAGCATCCAAGAAACATGCCAGAATGTATGTTTAAATTGTCTGACCTGAAACCGGAGTTAAGCCATTGAAAAACAAGCTGTATTGGCAGGAACACGAACATGCGCTGGGGGACCTTGTGCTGGAAAGCGGCACGGTGCTGCGCAATGCCCGCCTGCACTACCACCAATTTGGTGCGCTGAACGCACCAAAAGACAACCTCGTGTTGCTGCCCACCTACTACGGCGGCGTTGCCGCCAGCAACCGTGCCTGGGTGGACGACCCCGACAGCCCACTCGCCAGCGGTGACTACTGCGTGGTCATTCCCTGCCTGTTTGGTGCCGGCGAGTCCAGTTCGCCCAGCAACACGCCAGCACCACAGTCCGGGCCGGATTTCCCACGGGTGAGTATCGGCGACAACGTGCGTGCACAACAGCTGCTGCTACAGGCGCGCTTTGAGGGCGCCAATCCCCGGCTGGTGATGGGCTGGTCGATGGGGGGGATGCAGGCACTGCACTGGCACAGGGCCTGCCGCAACGCCGTGGGCAGCGTGCTCGCCGTCTGTGCCACCGTCGGCTGTTACCCACACAACCGGGTTTTTCTCGACGGTGTGGCGGCGGCCCTCACGGCGGATGCGGCCTTCGCCGGCGGTCACTACCGCACACCGCCGGTCCGCGGCCTTGGCGCATTTGCCACAGTCTATGCTGGCTGGGCCTACAGTCAGGCTTTCTTCCGCAACGCGCGCTACCGCGAATTGGGTTTTGCCGATATCGGGGACGTACTGGACTACTGGAGAGAGGATCACCTGCAGCAGGACGCCAACAACCTGTTGCTGCAGCTGCGTACCTGGCAGCAGGCACCGCTGCCAACGGCTGACACCGATTCTGCGCAGTCGGGCTGCCCCGGCATCCTCATGCCCTGCAGCACTGATCTCTATTTCACGGCCGAGGACGCCGCGCACGATGCGACGGTTCTGGGGATGGAGTGTCGGGTGATCGAATCGGAATTTGGCCATGTCGCCGGTGGCCCTGGGCGCGTGGCCGCCGCAAGCCGCCAGATCTTCGCCGCTGCGGCCGAGTTGCTCGCCGCCAGCGCCTGAGCGCAACGCAAAAAGCGTCCATAAAAAAGGGGGCCCGAAGGCCCCCAAACACGCATTGCATCAATGCGCCCGCAAGCTGTTGCTCACTTCTGTGCCACAAACTCCGGATAGGCTTCCATACCACATTCGGAGAGGTCGACACCTTCGTACTCTTCCTCTTCGCTGACACGCACACCCATGACCGCCTTGAGGATGGCCCAGGTGATCAGGCTGGCGCCGAAGACCCAGACAAAGATCACCAGGGTGCCCACGAGCTGACCCATGAAGGTGGCATCGGGGTCAGACAGCAGGACCGCGAAGATACCCCAGATACCGACGACGCCGTGCACGGAGATGGCACCGACCGGATCGTCAATTTTCACTTTGTCCATGGCAACGATGCTGAACACAACGATCACACCACCAATCGCACCGATGATCATCGCCAGCATCGGCGTGGGATCTGCGGGCTCAGCCGTAATCGCTACCAGGCCAGCCAGCGCACCGTTCAAGGCCATGGTCAGGTCGGCTTTACCGAAGATCAGGCGTGACAGCAGCAGAGCCGCAATCAGACCACCGGCAGCCGCAGCGTTGGTGTTCAGGAACACGTTGGCCACTTCGTTGGCCACGGCAATGCCACCCAGCTTGAGCGTGGAGCCGCCGTTGAAGCCGAACCAGCCCATCCACAGGATGAAGGTGCCGAGGGTCGCCAGCGGCATGTTGGCGCCGGGGATAGCCTTGACCGAACCATCGGCTGCGTACTTGCCCTTACGGGGACCGAGCAGCAGCACGCCTGCGAGTGCCGCAGCCGCACCCGCCAGGTGCACAATGCCAGACCCTGCGTAGTCGCTGTAGGACAGTTCACCGATAAACGGCACTGCCTTGCCACCCCAGGTCCAGCCACCCTCGATGGGGTAGATGAAGCCGGTCATGACAACGGCAAAGGCCAGGAACGCCCACAGTTTCATGCGCTCGGCAACTGCACCGGACACAATCGACATGGCCGTGGCGACAAACACCACCTGGAAGAAGAAGTCAGATGCGCCGGAGTACACCGAGTCGCCACCGAAACCGGCTTCCGCGGAGTCCGCCAGCACCGCTGCCACCGCCGCATCATCCATCTGCGCCACGGTGGTCACACCGGACAGGAAGAAGCCGCCGTCGTACATGAACTGGTAACCGCAGATCAGGTACATAGTGCAGGCGATGGCGTACAGGGCCACGTTCTTGGTCAGGATTTCTGTTGTGTTCTTGGCGCGCACGAGGCCCGCCTCCAACATCGCGAAGCCGGCCGCCATCCACATCACGAGGGCGCCGCACACCAGGAAATAAAAGGTGTCCATCGCGTACTGTAATTCAAATATCTGGTTTTCCATGGGAATCACTCTCGTAGTTAGTCTCGGTGGATTTAGATGGCGTCTTCGCCGGTCTCGCCGGTACGAATACGAATCACCTGCTCCAGCGTGGACACAAACACCTTGCCGTCACCGATCTTGCCGGTGTTGGCGGCCCGGGTGATGGCTTCGATGGTCTTGTCCGCCAGCCCTTCGGCGACAGCCACTTCAATCTTCACCTTGGGCAGGAAGTCCACGACATACTCCGCACCCCGGTACAACTCGGTGTGCCCCTTCTGGCGCCCGAAGCCTTTCACCTCAGTGACGGTGATGCCCTGCACACCGATCTCGGAAAGTGCCTCGCGCACGTCGTCCAGTTTGAATGGCTTGACGATAGCCGTTATTAATTTCATGTCAGTCTCCAGGTATCAGCAGGGCGCCCCGCGGGGCGCCGTAGGTTTCAGTCCCGAAACGCTTAGAGGCTCTTCGAGATGGAGAACACGATGCGATCATCCGCAGCGTCCACATCGTCAAGATCCGTTCCGATCAGGGCCAGCGCGAAGTCCAGGTCCATAGCGCTGTAACCGAAGGTCACGCCGTAATCCGTGTAGCTGTCGGCGCCTTCTTCCCAGTAGTCATCCTGATCGGTATCGGTGAAGCCGATGTTGAAGTCGACGGTGAGAACGTCGGTCAGGCTCAGCGAGTAGCCGGCGGAGTAGTACATGTACTCGGGGCCGCCATCACCAAACTCGTCTGAGTACACAAAGCCAACGCTGAAGTCGGCGTAGCTCAGGCCCAGCGCGTATTCGATGTAGTCGAGGGAAGACTCACCCTCGTAATCGAAGTAGAAGAAGCCCACGTCGTAGCCGAAGCCACCGTCGGTTTCACCGGCGTAGCCGAAGTAATAATCCATTTCGGTAGTAGCACCACCGAAGGCGACGTTGGAGGCCCAGATGCCGGCGTACAGACCGGAATCACCCGACCAGTCGAAGCCGCCCTGGATGGCACCTTTCTCGTCGGTCTGCGAGATACCGCGGAATACGTAATCCGTGGCGAGGGTCACGTTGCCGCTGATCTCTGCCTGGGCAGAAACAGCGCCTGCGAACAGGACAGCGGCGATAGAAGCGGGAAGCAGTTTTTTGTGCAGCATGTGTCATTCTCCTTGGTTTGGCAGTCAAAAAAATGTGTGCCGGGCACGGAACTTTTTTGCTCTGCATACTTCGCGTTTGCACTCTGGGCTTTGCAGGTGCTGTGCCAACCAAGGAAAAAATCATTATTTACAGATAGTTAAGAGATTTTAGTGCTCACTACACGCGATTTCTGCGAGGGGTCAACGGCAGCCACACGCACCATTAGTGAGCGCCGCACTCTATTGGTGCACCAAGATGATCTGTGCGCCGTTTTGCAATTCCTCTACACTTCGGCCTGTTCTGTCTGGCAGAGGAAACACGCATTATGGCCCTGAAGCCACCGCCGATCAGTGAAGTACTGCAGCAGATGTCGGCCCTGGTCGGCAGCCCGGGCCTGCGCGCGGAAGTGGACAGGGGCGCGCGCGCCCTGGCGCAGTCCGCACTGGGCAAACTGGACGTGGTCAGCCGCGAGGAGTTCGACGCGCAGGCCGCAATACTGGCCCGCACCCGGGCCAGGGTCGCCGAGCTGGAAGCTGAGCTGGAGGCCCTGACGCGAGAGTTCGAGTCGCTGAAACCTCAAACCTGACCTGTCCACTGAGTGGAGAGGCTCTGAGCTCAAGGATGAGCCATGGAACTGTCTGTTGTTTACAGCCGCGCTGCAGTAGGCATTGAAGCCCCCCTGGTTCAGGTGGAAACCCACCTGGGCAACGGGCTGCCGGCTTTCCAGATTGTCGGATTGCCGGAAACCGCTGTCCGGGAGAGCCGCGACCGGGTGCGCTGTGCACTGCAACAAGCCCATTTCGAGTTTCCGGATCGCCGTATTACCGTGAACCTTGCGCCGGCTGACCTGCCCAAGGAGGGTGGGCGCTTTGACCTGCCCATCGCGCTGGGCATTCTTGTCGCCTCCGGGCAGCTGCCAGCGGCTGCTCTGACCGCCCACGAATTTGTTGGCGAGCTGGCCCTGACCGGTGCCGTGCGCCCGGTGCCGGGCATCATCCCCGCTGCGCTTGCCTGCAGCGCGGCAGGTCGCGCCCTGGTAACCCCGGCGGCGAGTGCTGCGCTGGCCGCCGCCGTCCCCGGGAGTCGTATCATCGCCACAGAGGACCTGCTCACACTGTGTGCCCACCTCAACGGCCGCCACAGACTGTCAGTACAGGAACACCAGCCACAGCCGCAACCCGCCATGTCCTACCCCGACCTGGCGGACGTTGCCGGGCAGGCGCTGGCGCGGCGCGCGCTCGAAATTGCCGCCTCTGGCAATCACAACCTGCTCCTGGTGGGGCCACCTGGTACGGGAAAAACGCTGCTGGCGAGCCGTTTACCCGGCCTCCTGCCTCCGCCGGACACGCAGGAGGCCCTAACCTGCGCGGCCCTGCACAGCTTTCACGACAGCACCAGCTTGGAGCACCTCTGGCGGCGGCCCTTTCGCCACCCGCACCACAGTGCCAGCGCCGCGGCACTCATTGGCGGCGGCGCGCGGCCACGGCCGGGCGAGGCCAGCCTTGCCCATGGCGGTGTTCTGTTTCTCGACGAACTGCCGGAATTCAGCCGTCAGGCGCTGGAAATGCTGCGCGAGCCCCTGGAGGCCGGCGCCGTCACGCTGTCCCGCGCTGCACACAAATTCACCTATCCCGCCCGGTTTCAACTGATCGGGGCAATGAACCCCTGCCCCTGCGGCTACTATGGCGACCCCGAGCACAGCTGCCGCTGCACCAGCGAGCACATCCAGCGCTACCGGCACCGACTGTCAGGTCCACTGCTCGACCGTATCGATCTGCATGTCAGCATGCAACGACTGCCGGCGCGCCTACTGCTGGAAACACAAGCGAAAGGGGAATCGTCAGCCGCCGTGCGGGAACGTGTGCTGGCGGCCCGACAACGGCAGCAGGCACGTCAGGGGTGCAACAACGCCGCGCTGTCGGCACAGGCCCTGGCCACACAGTGCGTGATGCGGCCCGCAGCACGCCAACAGCTCGAGCAAGCGGCCGATGCGCTGCAGCTTTCGGGGCGAGGCCTGCACCGCAGCCTGCGCGTGGCGCAGACACTGGCGGATATGGAGGGTGCCGACTGTATCGACCTGCAGCACGTCACCGAGGCACTGGCGTTCAGGCAGGCAACAGGTCCGGTCTGACACCACGGCGGCGTCAGCCTTCGCTGATAGGTTCCATCTCATCCCAGATCGGGGCAAACATGATGCGCAGCAGCTCTTCGTCCGCATACACCCGCTCGCCAGTGAGCGCGTAGCTGCCATACGTGAGGATGCCGAGAATGCGAAAGGGTTTCTCTCGCCCGTCGGGGAAGCGGTAGCGTACGGTGTACTCAATGGCCACACCGGTTGCACCGGGCCACTCGCCGTGCAGAACCATGCTGTCCTGGTCAAAACAGGGCGCAACGTTATCGAAGAAATGCCGATAGTAGCGCTCGGCCGCAGCCATGCCGCGCATGCGCAGTCCCACTGGAAAAAGCTCATAGACTGGATCGGCCTCCAGCGTCGCCAATGTGGCCGCGTAATCCCGCACCTCTTCCGCCGCCACGTGCTGATACGCGATCTTCCGCAGTTCTTCAGTATTCATTATCCGAACCTCGTTGACGCGACAATCAGGCAGACGCCGGTGCCACACCCATGAATTTACTCTGCACAATACGGAAGCGGTTGCTGACAAACGCCAGATCCGCGAGGCAGGCGTTGCCTGCCGGGTTCAGGCCGGTGACATGAAAGTCTGAGTAGGCGGCGGCAAAATTGATCGGCATGCCGGTGAGGTTGCAGGCCACGGACGCGCCCGCGGCGTGATAGGCGTCCACCGCCTCGTCGAGGAATGCCGGGTCCGTCGAGTACACGTGGGAGGTGATCGCACCACAGTCGCGGGCATTGCCGGTGGCATCCTGCAGGCAGGCGTGCGCATCGGCATTGGCAATGATGAACGACACCGGCCCGAACACCTCTTCCCGATACCAGTCACGATCCGCCTCGGTGGCAGCAATCACCAGCGGCGTCGCCGTACGTGCGGCCGGGTACCCCGGATTTGCATAGGGCGCCGAGTCGCGCAGAATGCGCTGCTGCGCTTTGGCCAGCCCGCGATAGCGATCGACATTGGCTTGCACCGCCGGGTCAAACAACGTGCCACAGAGCGTCGCTGCAGCGCGCGGGTCGGCCAACCAGCCGTCCACCGCATCACAGATTGCAGCGGCAGCCTCGGCGTGTGGTATGCGGTGACCGGCCACGCGCACCCCCGTGGCCGGTATATGAATATTCTGCACGCTGGTGCACATCTGGGCCGAGGCCTGGCAGAGGGAGTGGGCGATGGCCCGCGCCGTTGCCGCCAGGTCATCGGTAGACTCCAGCACCACCGAATTGCAGCCCGCGGTTTCCGTGTATACCTGCTTCCCCGGGCAGTTCTGCTCCAGCCAGCTGCCGAAACGCGGACTGCCGGTGAAGTCGATGATGGCGGTGTCCGGATGCTGGATCAGCGGCAGGGTGGCGGGTTCGGCGCGGGTATCCGCCGCCAGCGTCACCAGATTGGGATCGAAACCCGCCTCTGCCAGCACCTCGCGGCAGACACGTGCCACCATGGCGACCGGCAGCGTTGCCGCCGGGTGAGGCTTCAGCACCACCGGGTTGCCCGTGGCCAGGGACGCGCACAGGGCCGGGTAGGTATTCCACAGCGGAAACGTGGCGCAACAGATCACCACACCCACACCGCGGGGCACCAGGCGGTAGCGTTTACTGAGGCTGGCGACACCGTCACGCCCAAACTGTCGCTCCCAGTGGGCAGTGGCCGGCACATCCCGCATGGCTTTGTGAGCGTAAGCCAAAGCCTCCAGACCTCGGTCCAGCGCGTTGGCGCCGCTGCCAGCAAACGCCATGACATAGGACTGACCTGAGGTGTGCATGGTGGCATGCGCATTCTCAAACAGCTGTTCGCCGCAGCGCTGCAAAATTTCCAGGCACACGCCCACACGCGCCTCAGGCGTCGCTGCCGCCCAGGCGGGGCGCGCGGCGTTGATCGCGGGAAACAGCGCGGCAGGGTCCACTCTGGGATAACGCACGCCCAGCGGCTCGCCGGTATAGGGAGACACTTCCTCGCCCACCCGGCCCGCCTCAGCCGGCTGTGACAGGGGGAAATCCTGGCCCAGCAGGGCCTCGAAACGCGCCTGGCCGGCGGCAGGCTTTTCCTCTCCGTGGATCTTGCTGCTGGGATTTTCCGGCCAGCCACTCCAGGCATAGCGGTGGGCGCAGGCATCCAGCGCCTTGGTCAGCAGATCCTGGTGTTTGGCGAACAGGGCACTCATCGGGCTCTCCCTAGGCAGTGACAGTATGAACCGGGCACACTGCCACAACGAGGTCTGTTTATGCAAGCAAATGCCTAGGCTGGCTCCCCTGGCCCTATGGTGAAATCCACATGGTGCGCACTCAGTTCTTCTCCGCAGTGGTTGCAGACCACCTCACCGTGCAGATTCTCGCCACAGAGCGTATGCGTGAGACACATAGGCCGCCCCGCCCCGTTCGGGTCACACCAGCGGTCTCCCCACTGCAGCAAGGTCAGGAAATAGGGAAACAGGTCCCACCCCATGGCGGTGAGCTCGTAGCCGTGGCGCAGGGGCCGCTGCTGGTAGGGTCGCGTGACAAATACGCCCCGCTGCACAAGAAAGCGCATGCGGTCGGACAGAATGTTGGTCGCCACCGGCAATTCCTGGTGGAATTCATCGAAACGCTGCAAGCCATGGAAAGCGAGGGCAATGACATTCGCCGTCCAGCGGTCACCGACCAGGTCGATCAGGTTGCGGTACACGCTGTGTTCGCCGGGGACATCGCTCGCCGACAGGGAAGAGCGCCGGCGTACTTTCTTGTCACGCACATCGCGCGTGGCACCGGGACCCGGGTGGTAGGTGACATCACGGCCGTGTACGTCCTTCCGACAGGTGCTGCAGCGCAGGCGCGGCTGTACGGCATTGCCGCAGGTGCGGTGACGCAGATGCACCCGACCCGCCTCCGGCGGGGGAAAATACCGCTCCTCCCACGCCACCGCCATCAGCGACATCTGATACATGTCGACGGACTTGCGCGTGAGGTGGTAAACGGGGTGACGGGAACCGCCGCTGGCGACCCGCTTGCGCAGGCAATCCTGCGCCTGCAGCCACTTCAGACGATTGGACAACACACCACGGGAAACCCCCGTCGCTTCCAGCATCCCACTGAAGGTGTTGATGCCCCAGAAAACCTCCTGAATGATCAGCAGGCACCACTTGTCCCCTATCTGGTCGAGGGCCCGGTTGATGGAGCTGGCTCGGGTTCTCAATTTGTCCATACGAGGACACGGGTGGTTTGGGCGGTAACAGGCTGCGGCTTCATGAAGGCATCATAGGTGAAAGCGACGCGAGCCTCTACTCGCGTCAACAACAAGGACTGACCGTGCATGCATGGGGCGGGCCGCGGCGTGCAGTGCCGCGGCCGCGCCCCGGTCAGAAGCTCTTGGTCAGCGTGACGCCCGCCGTACGCGGCGGCATGTAATACTCTGACGTCACGCCGGTGGGGTCGACGATGCGGCTGCTCACCTGCAATTCGTCATTCAGGTTCTTGCCCCACACATCGATGGCCAGGGAGCCATCGGCGCTGGTCCAGCTGACACTGGCATCCAGCAGTTCAATCGCGGCCTGGCGCTCCACCGGACGATTCTGCGGGCCGGTAAAGTAATCGTCTTTCCAGCTGTAACTGACCCCGAAGTCCAGCGCCGACCCGCCGGAAAGGTTCACACGGTAATTGGCCGTGGTCGTGAGGGCGGCGTCCGGCGCGAAGGGCAGGTCGCGGCCGGCCAGATCGAGCCCGTTGGAATTGGTGAACTCCTTGAACGTCGCGTCACTCCAGTTGTAACTGGCATTCAGCGTCAGGTTCTCGATCGGCACTAGGTCAATCGATGCCTCCACACCCTTGGACTCCGCCTGTGCGTTCAGCAGCACCAGCAGGAAGCGGCTGTTCAGCTCGAAGACCTGCAGGTCCTCGTAGTCCATATCATAGTAGGAAAGGTTGAACTGCAGGCGCCGGTCCCACCACGAGGACTTCATGCCCACTTCCACGTTCTGCACCACTTCGGGATCAACCGCTTGGGTAGCGACGCTCGGCAGGTTGGTCTGGGACTGGAAAGCTCCGCTCTTGAAGCCCTCGGAGTACGTCGCATAGAGCATCAGGTCGTCGGTGGGACGGTACGCCAGTGACAGCTTGTGGGTCACCTCCGACCAGGAGTCTTCCGCTGACACCGGCGCCGGGAAGGACGGCAATATCAGGGGCACCCCCGACGGGGTGGTGCCCAGCAGGTCGATGGAGTTCTGGGTGATTTCTTTCTCGTCCTCTGCCCAGCGCACACCGTAGGTCAGGGTCAGCTGGTCGGTGAAGGCCCAGTCGGCCTGGCCGTAGACCGCGTAGCTGGTCGTGGTGTTATCCTGCGTGAACAGCACATCGCCGATTCCGGCCAGGCCGAGTCCCTGCAGGGGCGTGCTGTACTGGGTGTAGAACTCCTCGCCCCGTTCCACATCCTCCTCCATGAAGAACACGCCCGCCAGCCAGCTCACCCGGTCGGTGTTACCGGCGAGGCGAAACTCCTGGGAAAACTGTGAGGCGTCCTCCTCGGCCCCGTTGATCACGTTGCCCGGCGTGGTAAAGAAACCGGGCGGCAGCGGCACACCGGGAGGCGACGGTGCCGCCAGATTGTTCAGCGGCAGGCTGGTGAGGTCATCCACCCAGTTGTACTCACTGGAGCGCCAGGCGGTGATGGAGGTGAGGCTGGCCCAGTCGAGGTCGGCCTCGAGGCGCGCCATGACCCCGTTCACTTCACGTTTTTGCGAGGTGTCGAACTGACTCGCACAATGCCGCTCATCGGCCATGTAGTCTTCCGACATGTTGAGCTCCCAGAAGGGGCCCAGACCGGCAATAGCATTGTCGATATTCTGGATGTGGCGGCAGGGACCCGCGGTTTCGTCGCGGGCGTAATCCGCGCTCAGCAGCAGGTCCACCCGCTCCGTCAGGTCGAACATCAACTGGCCGCGCACGTTGACCGAGCGCGCGTCATCGCGGCGCTCGCCCGCGTCATCGGCACCGATGCTGGGGCCGATAATCGGGCTCTGGGACAGATTGCCGAGTGTCGCGATCTCACCCGGGGTGATCACGTTGCGCCCGTAGCCGTCACGGTCGCGGTAGGAGTACACGATCTTGCCGGCCACGCTGTCCGTCAGGCCGCCACTGGCAAGACCCTGGAAATGGCGCAGCTGGTCGGTACCGGTAGAGACGCGCACACGAACCTCGGTCTCCTGACTGGGCCGCGAGGTCACGATATTGATGGCACCGCCGTTGGTGTTCTTGCCGTACAGGGTGCCCTGCGGACCGCGCAGGATCTCTATGCGTTCGAGGTCGAACAGATCAAAGCCGACACCGCCGGTGCGACCGATATAGACCTCATCCAGAAACACCCCTACCGCCGGGTCACTGCCTGCGGAGTCCGAGCTGTTGCCGATACCGCGGATGTAGATGCGCGGCTCACCGATGCTGAACTGGTTGTAGGTCAGCCCCGGCGTGCGGAACGCGATATCGTTGAGGCCGCTGATTTTGCCGACCTCAATATCGTTACCCGCCAGCGCCGCCACGGACAGCGGCACATCCTGGATACTCTGTTCCCGCTTCTCGGCGGTTACCAGCACCTCTTCGAGCTGTTGTTGTGCCTGCGCCAGCAGCGGCAGGGCAAAGGGCACGGCAGCCAGTGTGTGAATTGCAATGCGGAGTCTGGAGTGGGTCATGGGAGCCTCGTACGCTGTTATGGTTATGGGGCGGGGCGGCCCGCCTTGTTACTTGCATTAACGAACTTAGTGTATCTCAACGCTGCCGGAATACAAGATCCCGGCGGCGGGCGAGCCCGTCACGCCGGCCACATGTCTTCACCCCGCGCCCAGGTGGCGTGGAAACCATAAGGCACCCGATGCGGCATGCGCACACGGGCAATGGGGCCGGGCTCGATGTCACGCGCATCGAACACCAGGCAGTCGGATTGCCAGGTGGTGCTGTCGGTGACCAGGGTAATGACGTAGCCATCGTCCTCCGCCGTGCCTGCGGTGGCGCCGCGGCGCGGCGCAAACACCGCCTCGCTGCCAAACACGCCCTGGCCGTAGTTCCACTGCCAGCGCTTGCCGGTGTCGTTGTCATATTTGACCAGGCCGGTAAAGCGCAGGGTGAGACCGCCCTCGTGGTGCAGCGGAATATGCTGGTGGTAGGCGAAGCGGCTCTCGCGACCGTGGTAGAGCGGATTGGTCTTGTTGAACTCGGTGTTGAGATCATCGATGGGCCCTTCCCGCACTTCGCCCGTGCGCAGATTGAAACGCCAGCGATAGTTGTTGGCCTCCAGCCGCATGTAGGCGAGCATTGATGCCAGCTCGCCTTCACCGGGCTTGGTTTCGGGCATCGGGTTGGTGGAGCGACAGCCATCCATGATCACCCAGTCACCCGCTTCCCAGGCATTGCTGGTGTGCAGGATGTAGCAGGGCTCACACTCGAACCAGCGCACCTCATGGCCGGCACCGTAGCGCGGAATCAATCCGAAACGCGTGGGGATGTCGCGATGGAAGGTGAGCACACGGTAGCCGTGCCGGCGCAGCACGTTCATATCGTGGAAGAACGGCAGGTCGTGCAGGATCGTGTAGTGCGTGGTGAAACCGATGTCGTGGGGCAGGCGCGGGCCCGGCAGGTCAATCGCTACCTCGTGCAGCAGCTTGCCGCTGGGGTCTGCCACCCCATAGGTCATATAGGGTGGCTGGTCGCCGTAGTCGAAGAACAGCAGTTCACCGGTTGCCAGGTCCACTTTCGAGTGCGCCGACATGCGGCGCTGCGCGCGGCCCTCGAGATCGTAGTAGCCCTTGGTACCGAGGGTGTGTGCATCCAGGCGGTAGGGATGCCCGGCGTTGTACCAGAGGCTCATCAGGTCGCCGTTGTAGATGAAGATATCGGTGTTCGAGGTGTCCTTGATACCGAAGGGCGACAGCGAGTAGTCGAAGGGCCCCATCACGCCGGGGGATATGGAGTGGCCATCGGCGCGTTCCCCCTGCAAGGCCAGAGTATCCACATAGCGGTTGCGATAGGCGGCCTGCCCGTCGCGGAAGTACACCCCGTGGACCATGCCGTCCCCGTCAAAGGGGTGATAGCGGTTCTTCGGCTCGAAGACCGGGTTCGGACCATTGCGGAAATACGCCCCTTCCAGGTCTGCCGGCAATTCGCCTTCCACCGCCAGGCCCGAGACATCAAGCTCATCGGTGGTCGGTGCATACACGCCGTGCAGGTAGGGGTTGTCGAGCCCGTAAATCCAGGCCGGCGCATCCGCAAACTGGGTGACGCCCCCGATACACTGTTCTACTGACGGATACTCGGTGAATTGACTGAGGCTTTGCATAGGGTTCCCCCTGACGACTGGCAGGCGGGACACCCCCCGCTGCGCGTGGATTTCGTTTGATTATAGGTATGAAGTATTTTTATGCAAGTTTAAATTCCTGCGCCCTTGCAGCACCCCCGTCGCTTGGCTAGACTAAAGGTCTATTTATAAAAGTAACATGACTATGACATCTGACGCAGTGCCCGGTGGGCAAGCGACACTGGCTGGCAAGGTGGCCATCGTAACCGGTGCCGGCAAGGGCCTGGGACGCGCCTATGCGCTGGATCTGGCACAGAGGGGTGCGCGGGTTGTCGTCAACAACCGGCGTCACCGCGGCGACACGGAGCACAGCGCCGATGCCGTAGTGCGCGAGATCTCCGCCCGGGGCGGCAGCGCCGTCGCCGATTACAGTGACGCAGCAGACCCGCGCTGTGGCGAACATCTGCTGGCCACGGCCCTGCAACACTACGGACGACTGGACATTGTCATCGCCAACGCCGGCGTGTCCGAGGCGTCCTCCTTTCACAAGCAAAGCCTGGACGAGTTCCGCCGCATCATCGATATCAACCTGATGGGCACCGCCTCGCTGCTGCATCCGACCTTCCGCCATCTGTATCAGCAACGGGGCGGCGCCATTGTGGTCAGCAGCTCCGCCGCTGGGCTGCACGGTGAGCACGGCCTGCCCGCGTACTCCGCCTCCAAGGCGGGGGTGATTGGCCTGTGCCGCGCGCTGGCACTGGAAGGGGCTGCGCACGGGGTACGTGTCAACACCATCGCACCCTTCGCACACACCGCCATGACCCGCAGCAGCCTGCCTGCAGACATGGCCCGTCGATTGCCCCCGGAAGCTGTGGCGCCGGTGGTGGCCTGGCTGGCAAGCGATGACTGTACACTCAATGGCGAGGTTGTGATCGCCGGTGGTGACCGCGTGGCGCGGGCACGCAACCTGCTCAGCGACCCCGTAGACCTGAGCCACGTCGCGGGCGCCATGGACACTGCCTGGCGCAGGCTCGGCGATTCAACGCCCACACGCGACTACACCTCGGCCGTCGCCCTGTTTCTCGATTTTGCCGGAGAACTGCCCCCATGATAGACCTGCTCGCTCTGTTCGGTGCTACGGCCGCGGTCGCCCTGATCTGCGCACTGGCGCTCTGGTTGGCCAGCATCCCCCTGCGGGACGTCAGCATTATCGACATGTTCTTCGCCCTGATCATGGTTGCCATCACGCTGACCGCCTTCACCCTGGCAGCCGAACAAAACACCCTGCAGTGGCTGTTGCTGGCCATGGTCTCGGTCTGGGCACTGCGCATCACCGCCTACCTGATCGGGCGCAACTGGGGTCACGGTGAAGACCCGCGCTATACCAAACTGCGCAGTTGGGTAAACAACGAGCGCGCCTTTCTCTGGCTCAGCCTGCGCCAGGTGTTCCTGCTGCAAGCCGTTGTGCTCTGGCTCGCCTCGCTCCCGGTGCAGGTGGGCATGCACAGCGGCGGTGCCGCAGGCTGGCTCGCAGTGCTGGGCAGCGTCGTCTGGCTGGTGGGGCTGGTCACCGAGACCGTGGCCGACGCCCAGTTGAGGCACTTTCGCGCGCAAGCGGAAAACCGCGGCACCGTTCTCTGTACGGGTTTGTGGCGCTACTCCAGGCACCCCAATTATTTCGGCGAACTCTGCGTGTGGTGGGGCATCTGGCTGGTGGCCTGTGAAGCGCCGCTGGGTTGGCTCACCGTTATCGGCCCGCTGGCCTACAGCTATCTGGTGGTCAACGTGACTGGGCAGAAAACCCTGGACAAGAAACTGGCGCGGGAGAAGCCCGGCTACGCGGAGTACATGGCCCGCACCAGCGGGCTGGTTCCCTGGCCGCCCAAACGGGCCCCATGAGGGGCTGTTGCAGCACGCGGAGACCGCGCGCTGGATACCCGCATGTCGGGGATCCGCATGTCTTGTCCCCCGGCAGATTCATGACTACCATGGTGGTCTTTTAATACAAGTAACCTCGGATACGCTCTATGTCCCGCGCTCTCGATCAGCTCAGAATCCCAGTCTTCCAGGCGCCCATGTTCCTGCAATCCGGCCCGGAAATGGTCATTGCCAGCTGCCGCGCCGGTATCGTCGGCAGCTTTCCCTCGGTGAACGCCCGCAGCACGGAAGAGTTGGAGCGCTGGCTGCAGGACATCACGGCGGCCACCGGCGGTGAGGATGACGGCCCCTGGGCCATCAACCTGATGATGCATCGCTCCAACACCCGGCGCTTCGACGACCTGGCGTTGGCAGTGAAATACCGCGCGCCGCTGGTGATCTCGGCGCTGGGCAGCCCGAAGGAAGCGATCGAAGAAGTCCACAGTTACGGCGGCAAGATCTTCGCGGATGTGATCGACACCCGCTTCGCCGCCAAGGCAGTAGAAGCCGGCGTCGATGGTCTGGTACTGGTGGCCGCCGGCGCAGGCGGCCACACGGGACAGCAGGCGGGCTTCGCCTTTGTCGAGGAGGTACGTCAGTTCTGGGACGGGGATATCGTGCTCGGTGGCGGCATCTCCAGCGGACGCGGTGTGCGCGCCGCGCAGGTGCTGGGCGCCAACTACGCCTACATGGGCACGCGGTTTATTGCTACCCAGGAGAGCATGGCGGATCCCGCCTACAAGCAGATGGTGGTGGACGCCACGGGTGCCGATATCGTCTGTTCCGATGCCCTGACGGGGGTGAAGGCGAACTGGCTCCGCGCCAGTCTGGTCGCCGCGGGCTACGACCCCGCAAACATGCCGGACGGCGCAACCATCGATATCGCCGCCTCCACCAGCGATGCCAAGCGCTGGCGGGACGTCTGGTCGGCGGGCCAGGGAGTGGGGGCCATCCGTGATATTCTGCCGATTGCCGATCTGGTCAACCGGCTGGACCGGGAATACCGCGCGGCCTGCGAGGGATAACACATGCAAACCAGTCCACAATCACGCATCCGGACACTGACCGAGGCCGGTTACTGGGGCGACGAGACCCTGCACGACATCCTCGCCGCACAGGCGACGCAGGTGCCGGAACGCACAGCCCTGATTGACCAGCCCAACAAAACCGAGCTGACCGGGCTGCCGGCCAGACGCATCAGCTTTGCCGAACTGGAGGCACTCAGCGACCGACTGGCAGCGCAGCTGCTCGCCCTGGGACTGCACCATGACGACCGCATCCTGGTGCAGCTGCCGAACATTGCCGAGCTGGTCATCACCTACTACGCGGCCAGCAAGTTGGGGGTGGTGGTCTCACCGCTGCCCATACAGTACGGCGGTCACGAGCTGACAGGCTTTGCCCACAGCCTGCAACCCGCGGCCGTCATCACACTCGGGCAGTTCCGCGATCAGGACCTCGCGGCACGCGCACGGGCCGCGCTACCGGAGCAACCCATCTGGCGTTTCGGTGCCGAACTCGACCTCGATCGGCCAATGGCCGACGGGGACCTCGCCGCGTTGCGCGCACACCGCAAACAGCACCCGGCAGACGCCAATGATATCCTCACCGTGGTCTGGACCTCGGGTACCACCGGGACACCGAAGGGCGTGCCGCGCTCCCACAACATGTGGCGGGCGATGGCGCGCAACACCATGGCGGCGGGGGACTACCAGCAGGGCGAAACACTGCTGGTGCCTTTTCCGCTGGTCAATATGGCGGCGCTGGGCGGGTTCCTGTTCCCCGCCATCATCAACGCCTGCCCGCTGGTGCTGCACCAGCCCATGGATCCACCCATGTTCCTGCGCCAGATCCAGGAGGAACGGGTCAATTTCACCATTGCGCCACCCGCCCTGCTCAACCGTCTCGCGCAGCAACCGGCACTGTGGCAGCAGTGCGATTTCAGTGCGATCCGCGCCTTCGGCTCGGGCTCGGTGCCACTCTCTCCGGCCATGATCCAGGTCATCGAGGGGGAGTACGGCAAACAGATCATCAACTTCTATGGCTCCAATGAGGGGATCAGCCTGTTCTCCACACCGGAAGTGGCGGCGACCCCCGAGTACCGGGCCAGCCTGTTCCCGCGCTTCGGTGCTCGCAATATGCCCTGGCAGGGCCATTCCCACGAGTCCATCACCACCCGCGTGATCGACCCGGCGTCCGGTGCGGAAATTACCGAACCGGGTGTGCCGGGAGAGCTGTGTATCGGCGGCCCCGCCGTGTTTGACGGCTACCTGGGGCACAGCGGCGAGGGCGTGTTCACCGAGGATGGCCTGTTTCGCACCGGTGACCTGGTGGAAATTGCCGGCGAGCCCCCCAATTACTACCGCATCGTCGGCCGCTGCAAAGACATCATCAACCGCGGCGGCATGAAGATTTCTCCCGCAGAACTGGATACCTTGCTGGAGGGTTTTCCCGGGCTCGCCGAGGCCGCGGTCTGCGGTTATCCAGACGCGGACCTGGAAGAAAAAATCTGCGCCTGCATCGTGCCACTGGAGGGCAGCGACCCGCCGGAACTGGCAACACTGTGCAGCTGGCTGCTGGAGAAAGGCGTGGCGAAATTCAAGCTGCCAGAGCGGCTGGAGATCTTCGATGCACTGCCCCGCAATCCGGTCGGCAAGGTGGTGCGCGGTGAATTGCAGGCACTGGTGGCACAACGAGGAACCCAAGCATGAACCACGTGTATATCCTGGGCGGTGCACAAACCGACTTCAGCCGCAACTGGGCCCGAGAAGGCCTGGAGATTTACGACATGTTCGCCGAAGCGCTGGACGGCGCCATCGCGGACGCCGGCATCGAGCCCGCGCAGATCGAGGTGGGCCATGTGGGTAATTTCGTCGGTGAGCTGTTCACCGGCCAGGGCCTGATCAACGGCTTTTTCGGCCAGCTGTACCCGGAACTGGCGGCCATCCCCACCTCGCGCCACGAGGCGGCCTGCGCTTCGGGTTCCATCGCCATGCTCAGTGCCATGCGCGATATCGAGGCCGGACACTACGACATCGCCTGTGTGCTGGGCCTGGAATTCATGCGCAATGTGAACGGCAAGACCGGCGCTGAGTATCTGGGGGCGGCCGCCTGGCAGGGGCACGAGGCCACGGACTGCGACTACCCCTGGCCGCACATGTTTGATCGCATCACCCGGGAATACCAGCAGCGCCACGGCATTCGCGGCGAGCACCTGGCACGCATCGCAGAGATCAACTTCGGCAACGCCAAATCCAACCCCAATGCCCAGACCCGCGCCTGGCAGTTCCCGCCGGGCTGCTTCAGCGATGACGACGAACTCAACCCGGTTATCGAAGGCCGTGTGCGCAAGATGGATTGCGGGCAGATCACCGACGGTGCCGCCTGCGTCATGCTCGCGAGTGAGCGCGCCGCGCGCGAACACGCCGCCAAACGGGGCCTGAAGCTGGCCGACATTCCGCGCATCAAGGGCTGGGGACACCGCTCCGCACCGATCCTGCTGGAGCGCAAGCTGCAACTCAGCGCCGGCATGCCGCTGCTGTTCCCCCATGTACAGACCATGATGGAAGATGCACTGCGCCGCGGCGGTTTTGCACAGATCACCGACCTCGATGCCCTGGAGACCCACGACTGCTTCTCGGTCACCGAATACATGGCGATAGACCACAGCGGGCTCACCGCCCCGGGGGAAAGCTGGAAGGCGGTGGAGGACGGCCGCATCACCCGCGACGGGAGCTTTCCCATCAACCCCAGTGGCGGCCTGATCGGCCTCGGCCATCCGGTGGGCGCAACCGGTGTACGCATGGCGCTGGACTGCGCCCTGCAGGTGAGCGGGAGAGCCGGTGACTACCAACTGCCGCAAGCCGAGAACATGGCCACGTTCAATCTCGGTGGCAGCGCCACCACCTGTGTCAGCCTGATTATTGGAGTAGGAGCATGAAGGACGCGCTGATCTACGACGCCCTGCGCAGCCCACGCGGCCGCGCCAAAGAGGGCGCCAGCCTGAACTCACTCACCCCCCAGGCGCTGCTCAAGCAGCTTTACACCGCGCTGGTGTCCCGTACCGGGCTGGCGCCGGGCGAGGTTGCCGATGTCATTCTGGGCTGCGTCACCCAGGCCGGCGAGCAGGCAGGCAATATCGCCAAGAACTCCACGCTGTATGCAGGCTGGCCCGGCTCGGTTCCCGGTCTTACAGTGAGCCGCTACTGCTCCTCCGGCGTTGATGCCATGGCCCTGGCCGCCCTCAAGGTGGCCGCCGGGCAGGCCGACGTCACGGTTGCCGGCGGTGTGGAAATGATGTCGCGTGTGCCCATGCTCTCGGACCAGGCCCGTGTGTTCACCGATCCGCAGTTCGCCGCCCAGTGCCGCATGTTGATGATGGGTAACGGAGCGGACCTCATTGCCACACTGCACGGTGTCAGCCGCGCCGACGCCGACGCTGTAGCCCTTGCCAGCCAGCAGCGGGCCGCCCGCGCCCGCGAGCAGGGGTGGTTCACCTCCGTGGTGCCCATCACATTGGAAGATGGCAGCGTAGTGAGCGCCGACGAATGCATCCGGGCCTCCACCACGGCGGAGCAGCTGGCAGAGATGCCCGCCGTCTTCGCCAAGGCCGGCGCCGCCGGCGTGGATGCTTTCCAGCTGGCCGGGCACACGCAGCTGAGCGCGGTTGAGCATATCCACACCGCCGGCAATTCACCTGCCATGGCCGACGGCGCGGCACTGGTACTGATTGCCGACGAAACCTGGGGGCAACGCAACGGCCGCCGGCCGCGGGCGCGCATCGTCGCCTCGGTCACCGTCAATGCCGACCCCTTACAGGTACTCAGCGGCTGTGTAGAGGCCACGCGATCGCTGCTCGCCCAGCAGGGCCTGAGTGCGGCGGATATCGACCTGTTCGAGATTCACGAGGCGTTTGCTGCAGTCAGCGTGGTTGCGATGCGCGAGCTGGGGATTGCCGATGACAAACTGAACGTCAACGGCGGCGTGATTGCCCTGGGCCACCCGATGGGTGCCACGGGCGCCATCATGGCAGGCACCCTGCTGGATGAGCTGGAGCGGCGCGACCTGCAGTGGGGCGTGGTGTCAGCGGCCGGGGCGGCCGGTACGGGCAGCGCCCTGTTGATTGAGCGCCTGCCCTGAGGCCGGGCGGAAAGCACGCCGCTGGCCCGCAGGCACAACACCCTCTCAGGCACCCACCACGCCTCCGTCTTCCCGGGTGATCACCAGCGTGGCCGAGCGCGGCATCGCGGGGCCGCCGTCGGGCCAATAACTCTGCAGGCGACCGCGGGCAAAGTCCTTTGCGCTGGTAGACGCCCCGGGATGCTGAACATTCACAAACAGCGTAGCCCCATCCGGTGTGCCAACGCAGCCGGTGATCTCGGCGCCGCGAGGCCCGACCATAAAGCGTCTGACTTCGCCGGTATCCGGGTCCGCTGCCAGCAGGGCATTGTTGCCAAAGACAGACCAACCCGTTGTGTTGAGCTTCTCGTCCGAGATATCGGTCTGTATCCAGAGGCGCCTGTCGGCGTCGAACCAGAGCCCATCCGGGTTGGAGAGGCTGCTCTCCTGCGCAAATGGCTGCCCTTGCAGGTCGCGGCCCTGCCCCGCCGAACCTGCCAGCAAAAACAGCTCCCACGTGAAGGTTGTCGCCGTGTGGTCACCCTCGGCCTCACGCCAACGCACAATCTGCCCATGGGCATTGCCAGCGCGGGGGTTCGCCCCACTCGCCTGCTCACGCGTGCGCCGTTCATTTTTGGTCAAACTGAAATAGACCTGCCCCGTAGCCGGATCCAGTGCCCCCCATTCGGGGCGATCCATCGGGGTGGCGCCCGCCACGTCTGCGGCGCCGCGCGTGTTAAGCAGAATATCGGCCAACGTGGCGAAGCCAGTGGCCGGCGTCAGCCCGTTCTTGCCCGGCACCAGCGCAAGCCACTCTCCACTGCCATCGCTGGAGAAGCGTGCCGCATACAGTGTCCCCTCGTCGAGAAGTGATCCATCGGCTGAGGCGGCCTGGTAGGGGCGGCTGGACACGAACTTGTAGATATACTCGAACCGGGCATCATCGCCTGAGTATAGGGTCAGGGGGCGGCCTTCCACTGCGGGCGCAAAGACGACCCCTTCATGCGCAAACCGCCCGAGGTGGGTGCGCTTCACCGGTACGCTCTGTGGATCGAAGGGGTCGATTTCCACCACCCAGCCAAAGGCGTGTGGCTCATTGCGGAAGTCCCCCTCGGCAGACTCCGCGCGCCGACTGGCATCAAATCGCGCGAACTGGCCGGGGTCGTCGGCCGCATTGCCGGCGGCCAAATGCCAACGCCAGGCACTGAGTGGCTCCACGCCGTAGCGGGTCAAGGAGACCGGTGCAGGGCCCGCATCGCGCACGAAGTAATAGCGCCAGTTTTCTTCGCAAGCCAGGAAGGTGCCCCAGGGAGTGACACCGTGGGCACAGTTGTTGAGTGTACCGCGCGCCTGCGTACCATCCGGGCTCCACGCCGTACGCAGGCGAGGGTCTCCGCGCAGCGGCCCGCTGATAGCCATGGGGGTCGCGGCGGTGATACGCCGGTTGCGGGTATCGCGCACCAGCTGCCACACACCGTGTGCATCGCGCCGAATGTGCGCCACGCTCACCCCGTGGGCATAGATCTCCTTGAGCACTTGCTCCGGGTCGCGGCTACCATCTGTACGCAATGGAACATCCACCGCACCCAGCGCCAGCCCTGCCGCTGCGGCATGCATGAAGCGCGGTTCTGCATACTCATGATTCATCACCAGCAGGCCCTCTGCTGAACTGCCCGCCAGGGGAAAGAAATGCATGCCATCGTGGTGTGAACCCATCTGCTGGGCCTGATCCGCAGCGCCGTTGCCCACAGAGAAAGCAGGGCACTCACCACACAGGGGCTCTCCCCAGGGCAACAGCACCTGCACCCGGTACCCGGGCGGCACCACCACCGTGTCCGCGCTGCCCGCGGCCACCGCTGAAAACCCCAGGCGGGAAGAGGCCGGCCGGGGCCCGGCGGCCGCAGACGCCTGCGCTGTTCGCGGCGGCCACAGACCACCGAACATGGTGCAGAGGGCCAGTCCGACACCCCCGCGCAGAATGTCTCTACGCTGATAGCGAGCACTTACCACCTGCTGGAAGTCCGGCTGTGGCACCGGCTCACGCAGCGGCTCCTCGTTCGCGGCAAAGGAGGGGTCGGCATGGCCCGGAACAAAGCGTTTGTGCATGGGAACTCCAGCAGTGAGACAGTGCGCGCCGGGCGTGCTGTCAGGTGACCTGAGGCGGCATGGTAAACGCCAAGTATGACCAAAGTATTGCGCCCCGGGAAACGCCACGGGCACGGATGATGGAAATTTCCTGCTACACTGCGCGACCCTGAACAGCACCTGAATGACACCCACGTGACCCAGCTCAACCCCCGCCAGCGCGAGGCTGTGCGCTACATTGACGGCCCGCTGCTGGTGCTCGCCGGCGCGGGCAGCGGCAAGACCAGCGTAATCACGCGCAAGATCGCCTACCTGGTGCAGGACTGCGGCATTCGCGCCGAGCGCATCGCCGCCGTCACCTTCACCAACAAGGCGGCGCGGGAAATGAAAGAGCGCGTCAGTGGCCTGCTCGGCCCACAGGCTTCAGAGGGGCTCACGGTCAGTACCTTCCACCAGCTGGGCCTGAAGATTATCCGCGAGGAGCGCAAGGCGCTGGCCATGAAGGCCGGCTTCTCGATATTTGATGGTGAGGACAGCCGCAAACTCATTCATGATCTGCTGATTCAGGAGCACGGCGCCGAAGGCGACCAGGCCGGCCTCATCCAGCAGCGCATCTCCAACTGGAAGAACGACCGTATATTGCCCGAGGCGGCGCTGGCGCAGGCGACCTCGCCGGCAGAGATGCTCTTTGCGCAGGCCTACCAGCGCTACCGGCGTGCCCTGAAGGCCTTCAATGCGCTGGACTTCGATGACCTCATCCTGTTGCCCACCATCCTCTTCGAGCACCAGCCGGACATTCTGGAAAAGTGGCAGAACCGGCTGCACTACCTGCTGGTGGACGAGTACCAGGACACCAACGCCAGCCAGTACCTGCTGGTGCGCCAACTGGTGGGCCTGCGCGGCGGGCTGACCGTGGTCGGCGACGACGACCAGTCGATCTACGCCTGGCGCGGCGCTCGCCCGGAGAATCTGGCCCAGCTGCAGGCGGACTTCCGCGGCCTGAAACTGGTCAAGCTGGAGCAGAACTACCGCTCCACCGCCCGCATTCTCAAGGCCGCCAACACCCTCATCGCCAATAATGCGCACGTGTTCGAGAAACAGCTGTGGAGTGAGCTCGGCGCCGGTGAACCCTTGCGCGTGCTGCGCTGCGCCGACGAGCAGCAGGAAGTGGACCAGGTGGTTGCAGAGATCCTCGACCACAAACTGCGCAAGCGCACCCGTTTCGGCGATTACGCGGTCCTCTACCGGGGTAACCACCAGTCGCGGCTGCTGGAGCTCGCCCTGCAGCAGCAGCAGGTGCCCTACCACCTGAGCGGCGGCACCTCTTTCTTCGCCCGCAATGAGGTCAAGGACATCATGGCCTACCTGCGCCTGCTGGTGAACGAAAACGACGACAACGCCTTCCTGCGCATTGCCAACGTGCCGCGGCGCAAGCTGGGGCCCTCCACCCTGGAGGCACTCGGCACCTGCGCCACGCAGCATCGCTGCAGCCTGAGCCAGGCCCTGCAGCACATTGAGGCCGGCGCATTGCCCGATGCCGGGCTCAAGCGGCTGCGGGAATTCAACCAGTGGCTGGGCGTGCTGCGCCGGCGCAGCGCCGGCGGAGACGGCATCGGCGCGATCCGCCAGCTGGTACGGGATATCGATTACGCCGACTGGTTGCTGCAGATCAGCTCCAGCGAGGATGTGGCGGAGCGCCGCATGGGCAACGTCACTTTCCTGATCGACAGTCTGGAGCGGGTCACGCGCGATGAGGATATCGGCCTCGACGAGGCGGTCAGCCGCCTGCTGCTGCGCGACCTGCTGGAGCAGCAGGAAGAAGAGAAAGCGGGGCCAGACAGCGTGCAGCTGATGACCCTGCACGCCTCCAAAGGGTTGGAGTTCCCCCACGTCTTCATCATCGGCATGGAGGAGAATCTGCTGCCGCACCGGGTCAGCATTGAGGAGGACAATATTGCCGAAGAACGGCGTCTGGCCTACGTGGGTATTACCCGGGCACGGGAAACACTGACCATGACGCTGGCCCTGAAACGCCGCCAATATGGCGAACAGCTGACCTGCGAGCCCAGCCGCTTCCTTGCCGAGCTACCCGCAGAGGACCTGCAGTGGCAGGGTGGCGACGCCGATACCGCGCAAGCCAATGAACAGCGCGCGACAGAGACCCTGAGCAGCCTGAAATCCTTGTTCGCCTGACGTCGCCTCAGCGCGGGCGCGGCGCACCGCGCGCGGGCTTGCTCGCCGAGGGCTAGACTTCAGCACCCAGCACACGACCCAGCACCGCATTCCCCTCAATGGTCGTGCGGTTGATGACGCGGCGCACGCCGGGCTTGGTGCCGGTGGTGCAGTGCATGATGCGCCAGTTGTCCCACAGCACCAGGTCGCCCTCCGCCCACGTGTGGAAATAGTGAAACTCGGGCTTGCGGGTGTGGGCCACCAGCCTTTCCAGCAGCTCGATTGACTCGTCGTTGGACAGGCCGAATTTTTGCGGCGTAATCACCCGATCGAGAAACTGCTCGACAATACCCAGCACCTTGCGCCCGGTGACCGGGTGCCTGTGGGCTGCCGGGTAGACCGCATCAGGGAAGTCTGGCAAGCCGACATCTGCAGGCTTCCTCGGGCTGTGCGGGCCCGGCTCATAGCCTTGCACGTCGACGTAACGCATATGCCGCCGCTGCATACTGAAGCAGTAGGCCACTTCCAGTTTTTCCAGCAGGGCCTTGGTGTCGTCATCCAGGGCATCGTAGGCCATGGCGAGGTCTCCGAAACCCGTGAGACCGTCCTCCGCAGCAACCGTGACGGCGGTCAGCAGGGCCCCGTGGTTGGGCTTGCCGGTGTAGTGCAGGTCGATGTGCCAGTCGAGGCGGCCCACGATCTTCTCACCGTTGTAGAACGCGGTGGCATACGCGTCTTTGTCACCGCCATTCTCCAGCACGAACAGCTCGGGGTTGGCCTCCGAGGTTGTCGCCTTCAGCGGATGCATCTCCAACGGGCCGAAGGTGCGGCTGAAGGCGATCTGGCTCTCCGGCGTGACTTTCTGCCCGCGGATGAGCAGCACACCGTATTCATACCACAGGGCTTTCAACTCCTCGGCCAGCGCCTCGGAAACGGGCTCGTTGATGTTCACACCGCTGATCTCGGCGCCGATGTTGGCAAGCGGTTTTACAGTCAGGCTCATGGTCAATTCCTAATCCAGAATGCTGGGGTCCAGGCGCAGCTCGCGACGCGCCATGGCTTCAAAACAGAAGGGGAAACCGTTGCCGTCGGTGATGCTCACTTTCTCCACCACCTCGTTGCTCAGGGGCTCGGCGCCACCCATCAGCTCTACCTCGTAGGCGCGCTTGCAGCGCCACTCGAGGGTGATCACGCGCAGATGCGCCTGGCGCAGGTCCTTGCCCACCACCAGCGCGCCGTGATTGGCCAGCAGTGCCCACTTGGAATCGCCCAGCGCTTCGGCAGCAGACAGTGTGGTTGCCTCGTCTTCAAAGGTGCCGGTGTACTCGTTGTACACCGGCAGCTCCAGGCCGCAGTGCGCGCCGGTCTGGTCGTAGATCGGTGGGGTGCGCTGCAGGTTGGCCCAGATACCGCTCCAGTGTGTGTGGTTGTGGATCACCACGTTTACGTCAGGCCGCAACTCGTGCAGCTGCAGGTGCAGGCCGATGGCCGGGGTAATGTTCCACTCGCCATCAATAATGTTGCCTTTGGCATCCAGCGTCATGATATCGCTGGCAGTCAACTCGTCCCACGCCAGTTCCCAGGGGTTGGTCAGTATGGTGCCGTCACTCTGGCGCAGGGTGATGTGCCCCGCGATATGCTCGTTCCAGCCCTCCCGAAACAGCATGCGGCAGGTGAGCGCCACCTGCGCCTTGGCGCTCATCTCGGGTAGCAGCGGGCGCCTGCCGGGCTGCGGTGCAAAACGGTCCAGCATGGCCTTGTTCAAGCCGTCATATTTATTCATAGCGACACTCCGTCATCTGGCGGTTTAGCGAACCTTGGGTTATCAACAACTGGTCTGGCGCAAGCGGCCTCTGGGCATTGCAGACTGCCCGGGCCGGCTTTATGCAATGATAGTAGATAGGCCCGGCGCTGCAGGCATGGCGAATGTGGCCAGTTGCATGGCCGATCACGCCATTGCCGCGTCAGGCAAACAACCTGGCCCTGAATTCACTGGGGGAAAGGCCGGTCCATTTCTTGAACGCGCGATGAAAACCAGAACTGTCGGCGTAACCCAGCTGGTGGGCTATGTGGGTGATGCTCAGGCGCGGGTGGCTGAGGTAACGTCGGGCATGTATCTCACGCACCTGGTCCACCAGATGCTGGTACTGCCAGCCCTGGGCCTGCAGCTTGCGACTCAGGGTACGCACGCTGCAGTGCAACAGTGCAGCGCACTCTTCCAGCCCGGGCGGCTCTGCCGGGTTTTCCACAATAATCTGCCAGACACGCCAGGCCATATCGCCCCGACTGCGGCTGATACTGGTTTCCTCGCAGAGCCTGGCGTACAGCGCCGCACTCTGCGGGCTCGCGTGGGGCAGCGGCTGATCGAGGATATCCGCGGCAAAAAACAGCTGAATGGCCGCGCTGTCGAACTGTATGGGCGCATTGAAAACCCCGGCGTATTCAGCGTGGTGTACCGGCGCCGGGTAGTCGAGTTTCAGTGCCGTAACCGGTAACGCCCGGCCCAGCACCCAGCGCGAAGTGGTGACGATAGCCGCCAGCAACTCCTCCACCACCAGCAACCGCAGGTCGCCCAGGCTGTCGTGGGCATGAATCTGGTAGCAGCCCTGCCCTTCGATTTCGCTGAATGCGGTCACCAGCTGGAACCCCGAAAAGCGTCCGGGGTAATTCTGGAAGCGCAGGCCGTGGGCAATGGACTCTCTCAGCGTAGCGCTGCTCATCATCAGGTAGGCCAGCTGGTCGAGGGTGGCCATTGAGCGGTGCAGGCCCAGTTGCAGCCCCAGCGACCTGCCCGGAAAGCTCGCCTGGGCGTCGCGCAACACACCGTGGTGGCTCGCCTCGCTGATGCGGGCTTCAGGACGGTGCAGCTGATCGACGTGAATACCGTGCGTGCGCGCCACTGCGCCAGCGTCCATCCCCAGGCCCGCCAGATAATCCAGCAGCCAGGCCATATAGCGCGCGTCAGTGTTGATACCCTGCCCACTCCTGTTGCCGAGAGCGCCAGTATAAGTGGCGCTGCAGGTGGCGACCAGCGCGGCCGCTACGCGTTTATATCAGCACCGCCGATGCCGAGACGCTGTTTAACACGCTCCCGCAGGCCCTGCACAATCGCGTAAAAACCGGGAATAAAGAACGTGCCGACCAACAGGGCCGCGAGCATACCGCCAAACACCGTGATGCCGAGCGAGCGCTGGCCGAAAGCGCCGGCACCGGTAGCGAATACCAGCGGCAGAATACCCAGGATAAACGACACCGCGGTCATGCACACCGCCCGGAATCGCAGCCTACCCGCCTCGGCCGCTGCCTCGATGATGCCCCGGCCGCTGTCCTCACGCAGCTGGCGCGCAAACTCCACGATGAGGATCGCATTCTTCGCCGCCATGGCGATCAGCAGCACCAGTCCGATCTGCGCATACAGGTTCAGCGCCTGCCCGGTGAGCAGCAGGGCGAGAATGGCACCGCCGATCGCCATCGGCACCACCAGGATAATGGCGACGGGCACCGACCAGCTTTCATACTGCGCGACCAGGAACAGGTAAACAAACACCAGCGCAAGGACGAAACCGAGTACCGCCGTATTGCCGGCTTGCTGCTGCTGGAAGGCAGCGCCGGTCCAGGCCACGCGGTAACCATCGGGCAACGTGTCCGCAACCGATTCGAAGGCCCGCATACCGTCGCCGCTGCTGAAGCCCGGAGCCACATTCCCGCGCACGGTGGCGGCGCGGTACAGGTTGTAGCGTTGCGTGACATCCGGCCCCAGGGTGAGATTGCTGCGGACCAGTGTACTCAGGGGCACCATCTCCCCGCTGCCTGACTTCAGGTAGAAATGCTCCAGGCCTTCCAGGTCGGCACGGAAGGGCGCATCGGCCTGCATGGTCACCTGATAGGTCTGGCCGAATTTGTTGAAATCGTTGATATACAGGGAGCCCAGCTGCGCCTGCAGGGTCAGGAACACCTCACTCAACGGTACGCCGAGGTTCTTGGCTTTCACCCGGTCAACGTCGATAAAGTACTGCGGCACGTTGGCGCGGAAGGTGCTGAACACGCTGGCCAGTGCCGGGTGCGCATTGCTTTCCACGATGAAATTGTTCAATACGGCGGCCAGCTCGGCGGGGCCGCGGGACAGGGTGTCCTGCAGCATCAACTCCAGCCCGCCCACGGCTCCCATGCCGGGGATGGCAGGCGGTGCAATCGCCACCACCTGCGCCTCGGGCACCTGCCGGAAGGCCTGTTGGTTGATGCGCTGCGCCACGTTGAACACCAACTCCTCCGCCTGCTGCCGATCGTCCCAGTGGCGGAGCACGACGAACAGGGTGGCGGCGTTGCTCGCCATGGCGCCGGTGAGGATGGAAAATCCGGTCACTTCGGTGACACTCTGCACCGCCGCGTCGGTGGCGATGATGTCCGACACCTTGCGCACCGCATCCCGGGTGCGCAGCAGCGAGGCGGCATCCGGCAGCTGGATATTCACCAGCAGCGCGCCCTTGTCCTCGTCCGGCACCAGCGCGGTCGGCGTGGCGATCACGCCCACAGCCAGCGCAGCCATCCAGGCGAGGAAAACCAGCCCAACCACCACCAGTTTGCGCAGCACCCAGTCCACGCCACGGGTGTAACCGCCGGTGACGCGGGCAAATCCCGCGAGGAATATCCGGTACCATCCGGCATCGCGCTGCCCGCCACGCTTGAGCAGCAGGGCGCAGAGCGCCGGACTCAGGGTCAGCGCGTTGACGGATGAAAACACCACCGCGACACAGATGGTCACCCCGAACTGACGGTACATCTCACCGGTGATGCCGGGCAGTGCCGCGACTGGCAGAAAGACCGCCAGCAGCACCAGTGTTGTCGCAACGATGGCGCCACCCACCTCGCGCATGGTCTGCAGGGCAGCATCGCGCGGCTCCAGCTCCGGATCCTCGCGCAGGTGCCGGTCACAGTTCTCGATCACCAGAATGGCATCATCGACCACCACCCCGATCGCCAGAATGAGTGCAAACAGGGTCATGGTGTTGATTGACATGCCCAGCAGAAAGAGCACGGCCAGCGATGAAACCAAGGACACCGGAATGGTCACCGCCGGCACCAGGGTGGCCCGCAGGCTGCCGAGGAACAGGAAGGTAATCAGCACCACCAGCAGCACCGCCACCAGCAGTGACTGCAGCACCTGCGCCACGGCTGTCGACACATAGCGCGTGGTGTCATAGTTGATCTGGTAGGCCATGCCCGCGGGGAAGGACTGCGCCAGGTCCGCCACCAGGGCATCCACCGTCTCGCCGACCTCCAGCGCATTGGCATCTGAGGCCAGGTAGAGCGCCACGTTGACCGCGGGACGTCCGCCAATTTCACCGTAGAAACCGTAGGTCGACTGGCCCAGTTCCACCCGTGCCACATCGCGCAGGTAAATCGCCGAGCCATCCGGGCGGGCGCGCAGCACGATACCTTCAAACTCCGCCACATCCTGCAGGCGGCCCTTCACCCGCAGAGTAAATTCGGTCTCCATGCGCTGGTCAAAGGGCGGGCCACCTATCTTGCCCGCCGCGACCTGCACGTTCTGCTCGCGCAGCGCCGCCTGGATGTCCGTCACCGACAGGCCGCGATTGGCCATCTTGTCCGGGTCCAGCCACAGGCGCATGGCATAGTCCGCCTGGCCCATCACATCTGCGCCGGAAATTCCCGGCACCCGGCTGAGGGCACCGGCTACGTTGATCTTCACGTAGTTGGAAAGAAACTTGTAATCCAGCGACTCGTCCGGCGAGGTGAAGCTGATGATTTTCAGCATGTCCGGGGCGCGTTCCGCAATCTTCAGCCCGCGCGCCGTCACCTCCGCCGGCAGTGAGGGCTCTGCCAGCTTGACCCGGTTCTGCACGCGCACCAGGGCCATGTCGGCATCGGTGCCGATGGCAAAGGTAATGGTGAGGGAATAGCTGCCGTCGTTGGCGCTCTTGGAGGACATGTACAGCATATCCTCCACGCCATTCACCGCGTCCTCAATGGGCGCACCCACCGCCATCTCGACCACCTCGGCGGCGGCACCCGGATACACGGCGGACACCACAATGTTGGGCGGTGCGATCGGGGGATACTCGTTGATCGGCAGAAATCGCAGGGCCAGGCTGCCGAGCAAGGTGAGCACAATGGATATCACCAGCGCAAACTTGGGGCGCCGGATGAAAAACGCGCTGAACATCAGTTGCCCTCGTCGGCGGTGGCGCCCACCGTCGCGGTGATCACCACCGGCATGCCCGGGCGCACCTGCTGCAGGCCGCGTACGATGACGCGGTCACCCGCTGCCAACCCGTCCGTCACCAGCACCATGTCGTCAACCCGCTCACCGAGTTGCAGGTTGTTGCGCTGCACGGTGTTCTGGTCCGACACCACCAGCACAAACGCACCCTGCTGGTCCGCCTGCACTGCGGCGAGGGGGACGAACAGCCCCTCTTCCAGCGCCGTGTCCTGCAGGGTTACGCGCACATACTGGCCGGGCACCAGCAGGCCATAGGGGTTGGGAATGCGGGCGCGGGCCTCCATGGTGCCGGTGGTTGCGTCAATGCGGTTGCCGAAGTAATCAATCTGCCCCACTTCGGGGTATTCCAGGCCATCGGCGAGCTCCAGGGTCACTTCGACGCCCTGCAGGTCGTCCACCGAGGGATTGGCCGTTACCCGCTGGCTGATCTGGTCGATGTAGGTGGCTTCCGACACCTGGAACAGCGCCTCGATAGGGTCGATGCTGACCAGGGTGGTGAGATCGCCGCTACTCGGGCCCACCAGATCGCCGGGGCTTACCTGGCTGCGGCCGATGCGGCCGCTGATAGGCGCCTTGATGGTGGTGAACCCGAGGTTGACCTCCGCGGCCTTCACCTGCGCCTGGGCCGCCTCGATGCGGGCATCGGCATCCAGCTTCAGCGCCGTGAGATTGTCCATCTCCACCTGGGAAATCGCACCTTTCGGCAACAACTCCAGACCGCGCCGGTAGTTGCGCTCGGCATTGTTCTGGTTGGCTTTCGCCGCAGCGAGGTCTGCCCGGGCTATGGCCAGCGCCGCAGCGTACTCCGCGGGGTCGATCACATAGAGCACGTCACCCGCCTCTACCTGCTCCCCCTCAACAAAGCGGCGCTCCTGCAGATACCCACTGACACTGGCACGGATGGTCACATCATCGCGGGCGACCAGGCGCCCCACATACACCGAGCGTGCCTGGTAGGGCTCTATCCGGACTGTGTCCACCACCACCCCGGCCGGCGGAGGCGGCGGCGCGGGCTCGGAGCAGGCAATCAGCGAAAGCACGCTGACCGCGGCCGTTGCGCGAATCACTAACGTCATGCCTGACACGCCAAGCCCCCCCAATGTTGTATGGGGCAACTGTAACAGAGCCCGGGGGGTGGGGAGCAACAGCTGCGCCCGGACAGAACAGCGGGCACAAAAAAACCGCCCGGCCGTAGCGAGGCGGTTTCAGACAGCGCTGGACCTTACTGGCTTTTTTCAACCATGAAATCGACCGCGGCCATCACTTCCTCATCGGAGCAGCTCATGCAGCCGCCCTTGGCGATCATGCCGGTGCCCGGGATGCCGTTGATGCCATGGTCATGCAATACATCCATGCCCTTGGCAATGCGCTCCGCCCAGACCGTGGCGTCGCCGACTACCGGAGCCCCGCCGGCACCCGTCATGTGACAGGCCATGCAGGCCGCGTTGTAGACTTCCTCGCCCGAGCGAGCAACCGCTGCCGCACCCGATGCTGCGGCGCCGGCACAGGTGGCGTCACCCTGCAGGCACACTTCGCCCATCGGCTTGATGCGCTCTTCAATAGCAGCCCTCTGGCTGTCCGACAGCTCGATAGCACCCGCCGCCATAGCTGCACACAGTGCCACTACACTCACTACAAATCGGCTCATCACAACAGAGTCCTCTGGTTACTGGCCGCGCATTATAGCCAGTTATGCGCCTTGGGAAAACTCGCCATTGCAGGCCGCTGGCACGCGCGCGGCGTTTGCCCGTACTATAGCTGCAAAAATCCGCACACAACCCGGAGCACCCGCATGAAACTCTACACCTACGACCCAGCCCCCAACCCACGCCGCCTGCAGTTGTTCCTCGACTACAAGGGTATAAAGCTGGACACGGTCCAGATCGACATGATGAAACAGGCCCAGTTCGAGGAGAGCTTCCGCAAGGTCAACCCGATGTGTACCGTGCCGGCACTGGCACTGGATGATGGCACGGTACTCACCGAAGTTATCGGCACCTGCGTCTATCTCGAGACGCTCTATCCCGAGAAGCCCCTGCTGGGCACCACCGCGCTGGAAAAAGCCCAGGTGATCAGCTGGAACCACCGCCTCTTCAACAGCATGTTCCACGCGATTGCCGAAGTGTTCCGCAACGGCAATCCGGCCTTCGCCGACCGCGCCCTGCCGGGGCCGATGAAGGTGGCGCAAATTCCGGCCCTGGTTGACCGCGGCAAACAACGCCTGGAAGCCGGCTGGCGCATGGTGGACCGCGCGCTGGCGAAAAGCCCCTTTCTGGCCGGCGAGCATTTCTCGCTCGCGGATATCGACCTGCTGGTGTGCGTCGAGTTTGCCGGCTGGATCAAGGCCGCCGTGCCCGACGAGTGCAGCCACATCCAGGCCTGGCTACCGCGCGCCAAGGCAGCCCTTGAGGCAGCTGCTGGCGGGCAGTGAAACGCGTTGGCGCCGGGGCCCAGGGGCCCATCGGCGCCCAGCTCGCTGCCCCCATTTGCCCGCTGCGGGGCCGTGCAAATTCGGTTATAACAGCGCCATGCAGACAGTCTTCTCGCGAAACCGAACCCTGCGCGGCGCGCTCCTCGCCGGCATGCTGGCCCTGTCGGCATGCGGTGAGGTGCCGGCCGATACCGCATTGGCGGACTACGTGCAGCGGCTGGAGCGCACTCTGGGGCAGACGGCTCCCCAACCCCAACTGCCCACCCTGCCGCGGCTTCCGACGCGCGGTGAACTGAAGCTTGCGCTGGAAAGTGGCAACCTGGGCACGCTCGACTTTCTCGCCCTCACGGGCTGCGCTGTGCAGGTCACCATCGGCAAACGCAACAGCAGCCTGGGCATCATGGCCAGCGACTCCCAGCGCCTGCTGCTGGAGCTGGAGTTCCTGCAATTGGCGCCTGACTGTATCGCCTACCAGCGCAGCCAGGGAGAAGCCGCACTGGCCCAACTTCTGGAAGACGCCCATGCGCAGAAGCGGCAACAGCTACCGGCGCTGATCTTCAATGCCACCCTGGGTGGCCCCGAATATCGCGCCCTGTGGCGGCCGCCGGACAACCTGCGAAACTACCCGGCGAATACCAGCAGCGCACCGCTGACCGCGCTGTCCAGCATCAATGCCAGTGTCCGGCGCTGGCTGGCAGGTGACTACCGCGCCGACAATATGGACTTCGAGCTGCAGCTCAGCGAAATCGCACTGGGTGATGGCGGGGCCCTGCTCCGCGCCCAGGCGCTGCAGGCTGGCTGGCTGCAGGCCGGGAACGCGTTACTGGCGCAGCAACGCGCGGCGGGGCCCCTGTGCAGTGAGCGGATTCGCCCGACCGCAGCGGATACCCTGGGCAATGTGATCGAAAAGTTCTTCGTCGGCGAGGTACAGCCCTGGTCCGCAGACCTTGGCCGCCGCCAGCACGAGCTGCTGCCGCTGGTGCAGGCGCTTGAGCAGAAGATCAATTCCGCCCTGCCTCCGGCCTACCGCGACTGGCAGCGCCAGCGAGACACCAGGCTGACAGACTGGGCAGAGGCGCCCAAGCGCCATGTGGCAGCACTGCAGGCCACCCTTGAACCCTGCGGTGGCCTGGGGCAGAGGGCCGGTTGATACGCGGCCCAGGCCGGATTATCAACGGGAAACTCTGCCGCGTTCAGGGAGTCCAACAGGTACGTCAGACACCATTCACGCACCACAACACCCAGGGGTACCCCGTGACAAAACAACTGAACATCTTCAAAGCGACCTGCGCCGGCAGTCTCGCGCTGGTACTGGCAGCCTGTGCCAGCGGGCCACCGAAGCCCGATGTCGACTACAACCCGGGCTATGACTTCAGCCAGGTGCGCAGCGTCGCGTTCCTTGAAGACTCCGGCACCGTGGCGGGCGACAACCCGCTGCAACTCAGCGATATACAGAAAGAGCGCATCGACACGGCCATTCGCCACGCCCTGTCACTGAAAGGTATCGCGCTGGTGGAAGACCCCGCGGATGCCGACATGCTGGTCAGCTGGCACCTGCTCACCCAGTTCAAGACGGATGTACAGACCTACGACCGCCCCGGCTATATGGGCATGTACTACGGCTACAACCGCTACAGCCTGTACAACTGCTGGTCCTGCATGGGTATGTCTACCGAGGTCAGCGTGCGCGATTACACCGAGGGCACCTTTATCGTCGATATGATCGATCCGGACATGAAGCGCTCCGTGTGGCGCGGCGTGACCCACTCGCGCCTGACCGGCAAACAGCTGCAGGACCAGTCGCGCTACAACGAGGCGGCGGAGGTCATTTTCGCGGCCTTCCCCCCGGGCCCGGAAGCTGCCGGCGACGAGTAGTCGGCCGCTGGACATGCCCGCACCCGGCAGGGCGCCGGCTTTTCCTCTATTGAGCGTCTCTATTGAGCGCCGTGAGCGCCTTTGCTATAGTCCGCTCCCCTTTACGGGTTGCGGGCTGCTGCACTCGCTACCCGCCATTGTCGTTTTCCGCCCGTAGCTCAGCTGGATAGAGCGCTGCCCTCCGGAGGCAGAGGTCAGAGGTTCGAATCCTCTCGGGCGGGCCATCCTGCAAATGGTGCATTCCGGTCACATAGGTTGCACTTTATTCCGAGAGCATAGGTAACACTTTCGGAGCGAAGGGATTCTTTCCCACTGGCTCCACCTTGTTTAACTCTCTATCAAAGATAGCCTAGATCATAATCCAAGAAGCTGGGGCCCGGCCTTCCGGCAAGCCAGATTTTGTCCGTCACTTCCCGTATTCCCACGGTTTGCCCGCCACATCTCAAATCATAGATGGAGCTGTCCGCCAGTGGCGGCTATTGCAAATAGGAATTATTCGCATTAAATTGCAATGGCAAACTTTCCTGGAGCCCGCAAATGCGATTACGTTTCCTGTGTAGCAATCACCGTGACTGGCTGGCATCGAATGCGCTCGCTACGTTTGACTCGTGGCAACGCAGTTATGAGCACGCCAGCACCCTCCTCAATGAACATGACGCCATTAAAGCGGTGAATTACGCCGGCTGCGCACTTGAAGCGGCCGAACTACTTCTGTTCTACCACGCCAGACAGACCAAAAATGATATTGGCCGGTTTACGGATTCGGCGTTGTTATTGTGTACATCGCTACTCCGAACCGGTGAGCCTCGTCTGGCCTGTGGCGTGATTGGCGGCACGATAGCCCGGCTGGAAGAACTGCTGTTCAGTGGCGTGGAGCGCCGAGCTGTCCTCGAAGGCTGCCAGCGACTACTTCATGTCGGTGACCACTTCGATCAACCTGAAACCACCGACCAGACGCGATTCTCCGGGCAGGTGGCCGATGGCCTGCCGAGGCACAACGTGCATTGAACGCCTATAGCAGAATGGTCAGACACCCCGATGCTGAATGTACCCACCTCGCGCAGGGCGCCGCACAGGAGTGGGTGCAAATCGAGATACCACGACAGGTTCTCAACCGGTTGCTGCGGCACCGGAGCCTGTTTGCGGAAGAGCTCAGGACACTCAACAGGGAGTCCTGCCTTGCGACCCAGACAGCACTCAAAATCTGCCTGACGCAGACCGAAATGTGAACAAGCTGCATGATCCATGGGCCAAACGCTGCCGTACCATCGCCCCTTGAGCCAGGCCCACAAATACATCGAATATTCCTGAATATTAATGCATAAACTTCGACTTTAACTTAATTGAGAGAAAGGTATCCTTACCGCACCCACCAGACCCGGAGCACAGGATATGAACACCGCACCAGACAAGGCTCACCAAGACGTGACAATCAAGCCATCGCGTGGTCAGCGCTTCACGACATGGATACAGGAGCCCTTCGGTTCCGTGATGTTCGCATCGGTTGCAACCATCAGTTCGTTCGGCTTTGTACTCTCCGGCATGTGGGCAATCCAGACGACTCTCAATTAGTCACAACTCTGCGAAGCTCGCCTCTTCCCGACATTTTTCCGCGAGCGATCACTCGTATTCTACGACCGAAAACTGGTCTGCGATGCGTCAGGTTGCCGCCGTAAAACACTTGGGAAATCGCACTGCCAGTTGATACCAGCGAGATACTAACTGCTGCCTTTGTGCTGCTTGAACGCCTTGGACTGGATGCCGTGCTTTTTCAGCAGCGTCTGCAGGTGGGAGCGGTTCAGGTCCAGCTTCTTGGCCAGGTCTACAACCCGGCCTTTGGTATCCCGAAGGCCGTTCTCCAGATAGCGCTTTTCCGCGGCATCGCTGGCAAGGCGCTTCACGTCAGCCAACGAGCCGGTATAGCTATCCGGTTGCGTTACCTGTGTCGAGCTGGGGGTGCGGATGTTTTTCGGTAGATGCTCAATCTCGGCAACCTCGTCTGCCAGACAGGACAGGCGATAAACCAGATTGCGTAGTTCCCGTATGTTCCCGGGATAATGATAACCGAGCAAAAACTGGTGCAGGTTTTCAGAGAGCTTCACGGGCGGCCGACCCAACTGCTCAGAGGCCTCGGAGAAGAAAAAGTCACAAAGCAGCGGAATCTCATCGCGCCGCTCGCGCAGTGGCGGCAAACTCGCGTGAATCACACCCAGGCGATAGAACAAATCCTCTCGAAAAGCGCCCTCTTCCGACATTTGGGCCAGGTTGCGATTGGTTGCCGCGACGACGCGCGTATCCACCGCGGTCACTTCATCCGAACCCACACGCTGAATCTCATGGGCCTGGAGCACGCGCAACAGCTTTACCTGACCCTGCATGGGTAGCTCACCGACTTCATCGAGAAATATCGTTCCGCCATTCGCAGCTTCAAAGCGGCCTTTACGGTCGCTGGTAGCTCCCGTGAATGCGCCCTTCTTGTGCCCGAACAGTTCCGATTCAATCAGGTTCTCGGGTATGGCACCACAGTTGATGGAAACAAATGGCTTATCGGCCCTGGTACTGTTGGCGTGAATAACCTTGGCAAACAGCTCCTTGCCCGTGCCACTTTCGCCGTCGATGAGTATGGGCAGCATCGTCGGCGCTGCCTTGCGGACAATCTCCAGGGCCTCAAGCAGGCCAGGGCTTTCTCCAAGAACACCCTCGAAGCCCAGTTCATCGTAACTTGAGCGCTTGCTGGCCGCACCGGTCATCTCGACGGTTTTCTGTGTGGTGGCCCTCTCCAGGCGCTCGGTCCGTGACGCCAGCAGAATATCCGCCCGCAACGCATTGAAGTCCTCCAACAATGCGCCGATTTCCTGTTTATCAAGATAGGTGGCCAACCGCAGGCGTGAACGGAGAATCTCGACTTTCTCGATCAATCCACCATGACTTGCAGGCGTCTGGGATTTAAAACTGAACTGTTTCATACAGTGATCTGCTTCTGCACCAATTGATAATACATTCCTTTTGCTGCAATCAGTTCGTCGTGCGTGCCGCTTTCAGCGATTGCACCGTTGTACAAGACCAGGATTTTATCGGCGCGCATGATGGTGCTCAGGCGGTGTGCTATAACCAGTGCGGTACGCCCCTCCAATATGCCATCCATATTGCTCAGGATATTGCTCTCGGATTCTGTATCAAGGGAGGATGTCGCTTCGTCAAGTATCAGGATGCGTGGATCGCGGTACAGCGCCCTGGCAATACACAGCCGCTGGACCTGCCCCCCGGACAATCCTGTACCGCGCTCCCCCACTTCCTGCTCGTATCCCCGGGGCAGATTACTGATGAAGCCGTGCGCATCCGCCAATTCGGCGGCGTCGACGATGCGCCGCTTGTCAGGGTCTTCATCGCCCATGGCAATGTTTTCTGCAATCGTGCCCTGAAACAGCAGGTTACTTTGCATGACGTAGCCAAGTTGCGCGCGGTAGCGCTGGGTTTCGATGAGATTCAGGTCGTAGCCGTCAACCAGAATCTTCCCCTCGGTCGGCGGGTAGAAACCCACCAGAAGCTTGGCAAGCGTGGACTTTCCGGAGCCACTTTTGCCGACCAACGCCACCAGCTCACCCTGCTTTATCTCCAGATTGATGTCTTCCAGCACGTAGTTCGTATCATTGCCACCGTAGCGGAAGTAGACATTCTTGAAGCTCACATCGCCTTGCAGGTGCGGCAGCACAATACGCGAGCCCATTTCCTCAGGCTTCTGCTCGGGCTCAAGATCGAGCACATCCCCGAGGCGCTCCATCGCAATGCCCGCAGCGTGTAACTCATCCCACAGACTGACCAGCTGCATCAATGGCGTCATCACCGAACTTGACAGCATGTTGAAGGCAATGAGTTGCCCCACACTCAGCTCTTGCGCGATCACCATGTTGGCACCGATGTAGAGGATCGCTACCGTCGCAGCGATGTTGAGCAGCTGGCTGCCGAACGCCACAAACAACTGAAACCCCTGGGCATCGTACTGAACATTCAGGGCATTGGCGTACTTTCGCTCCCAGTTGAGGCGCATCTGGCGCTCTATGCCCATGGCCTTGACTGACTCAGCTGCACTAACGGTCTCCATCAAAAGCCCTTCGGCTTCGGTGGACGTCTCGAATATCTTGCGGCTGTAGTCTTTCATGCGCGGTGTGACCAGCACCGTCAGCACGAATATGGGAATAACCAGAGCCAACATTATCAACGTCAGCTTGACGTTATAGAGGAACATAACGGTCAAATACACGAAGACCATCATGACGTTCAGCACCGTGCCTACAGTCTGCCCGGTAAGGAAGTCACGAATGGTCTGGTTCTCCTGGAACCGGGCAATCACATCGCCGGTCCGGCGATTGGCAAAGAATGCCACCGGCAACGCCAGCGCGTGTTGGAAAAAACCGGACATCATGGCGAAGTCCATACTTCGCGTCATGAACGCCGCGAGATAGCCTCGCATGATCGTGGTCAACTGGGCAAACAGCTGACTCAGCACCAGGCCCACAGTGAGCATCAGCAACAGCTGGGTGTTCTCGTGCACGATTACCTTGTCGAGAATATTCTGGGTAATGATCGGTGGCGCCAGCCCCAGCAACTGAATGACCAACGCAGCGAGAAAAAGGTGCACGACCGTGGATCGATGTGGCGTCAGGTAGCCTACAAACCGCTTCCAGGGTGACTCCTGGGCTGGCGCATTCGATTCGATATTGGTTGGTTTGAAAAGCAGACACGTTCCCGTCCAACCCTTCTCGAACTCTTCAATGGTCAGCTTGCGAAACCCCGGGCCCGGGTCAGCCACCCAGACGTGCTGGCTCGATATGCCGTAGACCACAACAAAATGGTAGCCCTCCCAGTGCGCGATCAGCGGAAAGTCGAAACTCTTCATCGCGCCCAGCGTGGACTGCACGCCGCGAGTACTGAAACCCAGTGCCTCAGCGGCCTTGGCCACGCTGTCCAGCGAAGCCCCTTCCCGAGAGACATTTACCAGATCACGCAGCTTACCCAGACCCATGGGTACACCGAAATATTTGCAGACCATGGCGAGACACGCGGCACCACAATCCATTTCCTCCGCCTGCTGCACAAGCGGAAAGCGCTCCAGCACACGCTGACCAAAGCCCGCCTTGGACTCAACATCCAGGCTGAACTGGGAGCCCCGCTTTTCGCGGAGTTGTTTCTGACGCGTCAACTCCCGATCAAGAAACCGGATGCGGTCTTCAATGGCTGGACGCAGCCTGGGGTTGTGCTCCAGTATCGCGCGAACAGTGTCCTCGGGAATGATGAGCAGCGTCAGGTCGGTTTCGGCCAGGGCTGAGGCCTGCTGCTCCTGACGCAACAGGCAGGCCTTTTCGCCAAAGATCTCCCCTTGCGCCAGGGTCGCCAGCGGATACTCGACATCCTTCTCCCGCCTCACCAGGCGAACCCGACCCTGCCGAATAACGTAGAGTCGACGATCACTGCTCGAATCCTGCGTGATCACTTCGGTGCCCGCGGCCACGCTTTTGATCCCTACACTGGCGACCAATCGTTTCAGCTCGTCCGCATCGACCGCGTTACCCAGCTCGAAAAACTGGCTGACCACACCGCCCGCTGCTCGAATCGCGGCGTGGCTGCTCATGAAGTCCTCGGCCTCGGCATTCTCCTTGAATACCGCGGCGAATGCGGAGGACGGAATCCGTGCGATCTCCGTCGCCGAAGACGCTCGACAGGAAAACTCGTAGCGAACGTTCCGCAATGCGCCTAGCTCGCCGAGAACATCCCCGGATTTGCGCACGCCGATGCTGGCTTCCTTGCCACCTGCTTCCTTGAAGAGTCGAACACGCCCCTGCACGACAACGAGCAGACCCTGCGTCTGGTCGCCCTCCGCGACAACGCCATCCCCAAGCTCGTAGTGCGTAACACTCGCTGCCCTGGCCAGCGCCAGGCGTTGCTCAGCGCTTAGCGCAGACAGGAAATCGATCTGCGCCAGCACCTCGGCAAGAGACGCCACATCGGCCTCGGTCATACTCTTTTCACTGGTCACACCGGCCCTCCGCAGGCTGTTCGCAGGATCGCACCTACACTTCTACCCTGAAATCACGGGCAGCAGTTTCCAGCCACTCGTTGTAGAGCAGGTTGCTGACTGCATCGCGTGTTGTCTTGTCCAGCACAGCGTCGTATTTGGCGGTGACCGAAAATATCTCAAAGGTGTTCTCGGTATCGGCCTCAAAGGGGCCGAGAACCTCACCGACCGAGGCGTTGAACAGTTTCGCTTCCAGCGCTGGATTGAGTGCTCCACGCATGACCTTGCCTACACGCCCACCATCTGTCGCGGATTCCGCAGTGGAGTGCTCCGCCGCAATTTCATCGAAACTGTCCGGATCCTCGCCGAGCAGCGAGACAATCTCACGGGCCTTGCCCTCTCCGGTTACCACCAGGTGGCTGAGCTCGACTGCATCGAACTGCGGCGCATGCAGGGAAAAATACTCATTGATAGCGGCATCACTGCAGATATCTTCGCGCATTTTCTCCGCCAGCAGGGCGTCCTCCAGAAAGGCCTCATATTGCTCAAGTGAAAGCGACGCATCGTCGAGAAATGCATTGGCCTCTTTGGCCCGATGCAGGCCGAGCGCACGCCGGTGCTGATCTGCCCGGTTTTGTAGCTCTTCGGGGCTGGCCGTGAGGCCGCGTTTGCGTGCGGCTGTTGCCGCGAGCTTTTCCTTGATGATGTCCTGGACAACATGGGGGAAGCGACCAGAGAGCTTGAGCCAGCCCACCAAATCATCACTTGTCAGCGTATTTCCATCTATACGAACGATATCCATGGTTTTCCTCTCTTCAAGATAATTACTGCTTGGGTTGCCTGAACTGCCATTTACTACACTCTGATTGGTGACGAAACACCGCGCCTTGTTACCTGATGCTCCTAAAGGGCTCCAGCGCCAGATCAATCACCCGACGCTTGCGCACGACAATCTCAGCCGCCGCACCCATGCCATAGCGCAGCAACACCTCTCCATTTGCGGTTTCAATGGATTCGCGCTCAAGTTGAATCTTGCCCTCGTAAGTGGGTGGAGCGCCCTCCCCGCCCTGCTTCACCGCTGGCGATATGTAATCCAGCCTGCCTTCTACCGAGCCATAGGTCTGATAGGGGAAAGCATTGAATTTGATTTTCACGCTCTGGCCTACCTGCAGAAATCCGCGCTCACTCTCGGGTATCTGGACTTGCAATATGCGCTGGGTATCGGCGGGCGCGATATTCACCAGAGGCTTTGATGACTGGACTTTGTCTCCGCGCTGCGTGAGGGGCACCTCGGTGACAACACCGCTTATCGGCGCGTGTATCTTCAAGAAGTTGTTCTCATCGAAATTCTTGAAGCTGACCCGCTCAGCCGCGTCTGCAGCGATGCGCGCGCTACGCAGCTGGAATTCGACTTTTGCCTGCTCCTGTTCCATATCACGTAGCAGCGTTTCATACTGTACACGCTGTTCCGCGAGTTCCTGCGACGCGTTTGCCACGTTACTGTCGGCTTCAGAGATTGCGCGGTTGAGCTCATATTCAAGAGACGACAGACGCGCCTGTGCAGCACCCGTTTTCGCCTGGGCATCAAGGTAAGCGTTAACCTTTTGCTGCACCTGGGTTTGTGACACGCCGCCACCACCCTCCATGCTGGCAAGCCGCTCGTACTGGGTTTTCTCCTCCTCCGCAGCCGCTTCGGTGCGTCGCGCCTGCTCCAGCGCAGTTCGCGCCTCATCCAGCTTGGCACGCTGTGCTCCCGCCAGCTTGAACAGGCCTTCTTCAAGTTTCTTGTCCGTCTCTTTTTGCAGGAAATCGAGCTTGGCCTTCATCGCCTCAGCCTTGCGCTGCTGCAATGCCAGCTTGGCAGGAAGGCGCTCATACTCCAGTTCAGCCTGATCCAGACGCAATTTGGACTCCAGTGCTTTCGATGCAGAGTCGATTGCACTGCGGGCGTTGATCCGCGCGATGATGTCGCCTTCCTGAACCGGAACCCCCGGTGACACATAAACATCCACCAGCTCGCCATCGATGGGGGCATAGACACGTCGAATGTCCGCTTCCGGTACCAGCACCCCCTGCGCTGTCACCACCACATCTGCTTGCGCAAAAAAAGCCCAGATGAAGGCCAGCAACAGCACAACAACGATCAGGATATTGGTGAGTTTGATCAGACGAGACGGTTCGGAAACCAGGATCGCGATCCCTTCCAGACTATGGTCTCGCAGCGCATCTGCTAGCCGAAGTGAGCGTTGTGGTTTTGTGATCACTTTGACTCCTTCGCCGGAGCGGGCAATAGAGCAGTCTTGTCGTCAACCGCTGCAGAACCGAGTACCGCACTCAAGTCCTCAATTGCTGCGCGCTGGCGCTCGGCTTCAGAAACTACAGCTGCGTTAAGCGCGTTCACCGTGCCGGAGGGAACGGATCCCAGCAGACCGAGGATCTGCGCCGCGTCCTGCAACTTTGAGTGCGCCTCGCTGAGGCGGCCCGCTTGCTCCCGATAGCGCTGGGAAATTTCGGATTCGAGCCGCAAAGCGCCACTGATGCCACCTCCCGTCTGGTACTCCTGCCAGATTTCCTCTGCAGCCGCATACAATTCGCTCACCCGTTGCTCTGCAAACTCCTGTTCGTTGCTGAAGTCTGACTGCAACGCATCGAACATGAACTTGTCACGCTGCGGGTCAATCCGCGTATAGAACTCCAGCAAAGAACTCTGATAATCCGCCGTCTGATACAGGTCCGGTAGCCGCAGAAACTCAGCGCGTAGTTGCCGCCGCGCTACGAGCAGGTTTTGTGCCTCCTGGCCCCACGGGCCCTGCGCCAGCTTCTCCAGGATCTCCAACGCCGCCGCCAGCTCTCCCGCCTGCCACTGCCGATCAGCCAGGGCGTAGTCCGAGGCTAGCGCCTGCAGCTCATCCAGTGCCGGCAGTTCTGACGCGACAAGCTCGGCAAAGTACTCAGTACTGAAGCTCGCAGCCTGCCGTTCCCGCATGTAATCCCTCAATGAATTTGCGGCGTACGCAGCTTTAAGCCTCAGGTAGGCGCGGACATCGGCGCGCCAGTCCGCGACTCCGCCGACTCTCGGATAGTCGCGCTGCAACGAGTCCAGCGCCGTCAACGCCGCAGCACCCGTTTGCGGATCGAGAGGCTGCAACACCTGATCGCGAACGGCAGTCATTGCGTCGAGCAACACCGACGCATCGCTCTTCAAGGCCCGCAGTTGGCTCAGGGCATCGGTGCGAACAGGCTCGAAAACCGGATGAGCCCTGGCGAGTTCCTCAAGCAGACGCAAGTTGTCGTCGCTGTGCGCTTCCCAGCGTTCGAGCAGCACACCCATGGGATGATCGCCCTCGCTGAGCTGGATTGACGCAGCGGCATCCCGCTCCGATGTATAGCGCTGTAGATCCCCAAGCCAGTGCAGCAAGGGCAGTACGCCCTCATCACCCTGACTCGGTGCCAGACTTTGCGCCGTGCTTAGCACCTCCTCAGCCGCCTGATAGTCGCCGCTGAGCATGGCCTGCGACCAAACCGGCACGACGAAGCCTGTCAAGGCGTCATCCGCCAATCGTTGCGCTGCTTCGTCCTCCGGGTTCTCTGCGAGGTAGCCCTCCACGAGCCGCAATGCAGGCTCGTACTGCTGCTCTTCCAGCAGTTCGGTAACCGTTGCCATGCGGTCGTCAGCGAGCAGCCAGGCTGCCAACCCACCCAGCAGCAGTACAGCGACCAGAGCCACCAGACCAAGGCGGAGCTCTCTGCTCAGGGGCAATTGCTCCCAGGCCGCGATCGAGGTGTCGCGCAACGAACCAAATACCGACTTGAAACGCTCAATGTGACTTTGCTCGGCGGCTGGCGGGCGCCCCTCCTCCGCGGATTCCTCGTCTTCCGGTTTGTCGCAGTACACATCGAGAAAAGATGCCGCTTTCGACACCAGAATGGTGCCCTCGGGCACGGTGCGCCGGGTAGCCGCCGAACTGCCGTCCTCCACCGGCACTGACTCCAAAACCACCTTGAAGCTGAACAGCTCATGGCCGAACTGTAGTGTGTCGTCGGTATTCAGTTGCTCCGCCGAGCCGTCCAATCGTCTGCCATTGAGCAGCGTGCCATTCGTACTACCCAGATCCTCGATAAATAAATCCGCGCCTTTCGCATAGATGTGCGCGTGGCGGCGGGACACAAAATTCGACTCCGAAGCAAACTGCTGCACGTACACCGCAAAGTGCCCTGTCGACTTCGACACCAGGAACGGAAACACCGATACCGCAATCGGGTTAAGCCCTTTCCCGGAACGGACCGGCAGCAACAACAGCCGGGGACGCGTCGAAGGCGCCAGTATCTGTGTACGCTCACTCTCATCGCTGCTTGCACCGAGTGAGCCCGCGGACTCTTCAGCACGCTCTTCTGCCGGGGCCAGCGCTGCCTCAAAGCATAGATCCTTGCCAAAACACAGCACATCGCCTGCCGCCACAGCCACAGGGTCCAACCCGACCGCTTGGCCATTGTGCAGGGTGCCCGTCGCGCTGTTCAAATCGACCACATACAGGGTGTTTCCATCGAGAAACAGTCGTGCATGGCGCTCGTCAAGCTGTAACCGAAACTCTTCCGGGTAGGAATCAAACGGAGCATCTCCCAGACCAACCGGCAGCAACAGTCCACGCAATTCGACGTCAGCGTAGCCATCGCCGAACAGGGGTTTCAACCATGCCTTCATAAATCCCGCCCCTGATTGTTACGATTTTTCACGACTCCCCCAGCGTTAGCATGGCATCGCTCCAGCCCCCACCCATGGCTTTATACAGATCGACCGTGTCGACAAGAATCTGCTGGTGGTTCTGCAGCAATGACTGATTTGAATTCAACAGACGTCGTTCTGACTCCAGCACTTCCAGCTGAGTCACGATACCGACTTCCAACTGCGCTCGGGTCTGCCGCGCCACTACGCGCAGATGTTCAACCTCTTCTTCCAGTTCGCGCTTTTGCAGCTGCCGGCTACCGAGATTCACCAACGCATTCTCCACCTCCTGGAAGGCCAGAATCACCGTCTTCCTGTACTGCTCCTCACTCACCCTGGCCGAGGCTTCCCGCGACTTGACCTGTGCTTTCAATTTGGGATCGAATATCGGGATATTTATCGAAGGCCCTATGCCGAAGGTAAGAGACTTCACGAGGGCGGAAAGAGAGGTACTCGCGAGGTTGCCGCCGCCTCCGGCGTTGGCGGTAAGACTTATAGAAGGCAGCCGGGCCAACTCGGCCTCTCCCACCAACTCATACGATTCCAGCACACGATACTGCGCGGCCACGATATCCGGTCTGCGGGCCAGCAGGTCTGACGGCAGCCCCCCCGGGATGTCCATTAATTTTACAGTCTCGCGCAACGGAGCGACCGGCACATCGATACTGCCTGCCGGTTTTCCGAGCAAAGTCGCGACCGCATTTTCCGCGATTTCGCGCTCACGCTGCAGGTCAAGAAGGCGGCGTTTCAGGGTATTCAGCTCCGCCTTTTGCCGCAGCACCGGGGTGTTCGAACCAATACCTTCCCGGTGCTGATTTTCGTAGATCGTGTAGATGCGCTGAGCGGCGGCAATCGAACTCTGCTGCAGGTCGATTTGCTCGTCGAGACTGCGGATCAGAAAATAAGTAGTGGCAACACGCGACACCGTCGTGAGATACGTGGCGCGCCAGTCCGCCTCTCCGGCTTGATAGGCAGCTTTGCGCGCACTCACCCCTTTTTCCAACTTGCCCCAGATATCAATTTCCCAACCGAGTTCGGCGCTGGTGCTGTAGCTGTTGGAAGTCTCCATGTTCCCGGTCATCGGGTTGCGCGCACCTTGTACAGTAGCACCAACGCCTGCGGAGACCGTCGGCAAACGCCCCGCTTCGACCTGCCCCAGCGCTGCACCCGCCTCACCTACCCGAGCCACAGCAATACGCAGATCCAGGTTGCCATCGATGCTCTCGGCCACCAGGCCATCGAGGTACGCATCAGAAAATCCGTGCCACCATTGCGGCTGGATAGTCTCCCGCGCCGAGGTCCTCACGCCGTCTGGTGTGGACCACCGAGCCGGTGTTTCAATTTCCGGGAGTTTTAGCTCACCGCTTCCTCCACCACCCGCAGCACACGCCATCAGGCCGCCTGCCACAAGGCTGACCGCCGCGGCACGAGCGCACCTGCGGTGCCGCTTGTAGAAACTCAAATGCTGCATATCATTTCCCCCCTCACACGCCCAGCCAGCGCGTCGCTAATCCGGCGAAAGCGAAGCGTCATCGGGCCGTGCTGACGGCTTTCAGGCTTGCTCCCTCCAGGAAATAGAAAGCAAAACCCGGGCCAACCTGTAAACTGCTTGGAGAAAAAACACTCGGGGCGGTGATTCAAACACACAAACGCATAAAATCTGGCGGGGCTAAACACAGAAACCACCTCCTCATCGCAGACGTGCACTACCTGTGCCGAAACAGCGGGGGCAACTGCCTGCTTATTGTTCTTCTATGTCAAACTTTTTTAATTATTTGTAGGGCTGCAACAAACAAAAAGTCCAAGACCTGAACCCTAGTATACATCTCGTCCCGGAAACGGCACGGATTGTTTGCACACCCGCGCCTGGCATACTGGACGCTCCCCACCGGGGAATGCCGCAGAATCCCCCACACGGGCTCACCTCTGAGGCGCGCCCCACCCAAGGTACGCCCAGGCAAGCGCAGCGCCCACGCTCTAAAAAAGTTGTGAGAGCCACAACATCTACTTAATTTAGTCTCCAAAAGTCACACAGTTTCGCCAGGCCTCGCGCGCGCTACAACGCGCGTACACGCAACAGCGGTAGTTATTTTTTAAAGAAAAACAGGACCTTAGATTTTTTTTGCGATATCACAGTAGAGCTGGCACCTTTTCTGCTATGACTTCCTGACGTAGCCGATTCAATACCGGGGTATTCACTATGAGACGTTTGAACTTTTGCCTCCTTGCCGCCTGCGCCGCCCTTGTGCTGGCCTGCTCGGACGAACCTGCTACTGCGGGCATGGGGCCCTTGACCCCGGTCATCCAGGAATCAGACGACGGTGGCTGGCGTGTACGCAACGCCGAAGGCGCCATCACGCTGACCAACACAACGGAGCCTGGCGCCATCCGCTACTACTACGTGAACGCCGACGCCGCCGAGGAAGGCCGCAGAGAAGTGGCTGTGGATGTCACGCTGCTGCACTCCGAACCGGGGTCGCAGGCAGGGTTGCTCTATGGGTTTCAGGAGAACCCGAAGTCCTACTTTCTCTTCACGGTAAGGGGCGACGGCATGGCAAGCCTGCATGCCATGGACAGCAGCGGTTTCCATGAGAAGACAGCTTTCTCCCTGAGTACATCGGTAACAGAGACAGTCACCCTCGGCATTGTCGAACGGGGAAACGAAATCGCGCTGCTGGTGAACGGTGAGGAAAAAGCCAGTCTGGGCAATGACAGGCTTGGTCGTGGCGCCGTCGGTATTGTTGCCGGCCACCTGGGTAGCTATCGCTTTGACAACTTTGCGATCCAGCCTGGCCGCGGCGCGACTGGCCAGGCGGTTCACTCCCGGCCCAACATGCCCGAAGCGAGCAACGGGGTGCAGGCCACCGCGGAAACAAACAACAACCGTACAGGGCAACCGGCGCCTATCAAATACTTTGTGACGATGGATGCGAAAACCGGCATGCCCAGCAGCCGTATTCCGCTGCCGGCTGACTGGACGCAACTCAGCAACAACAGGGAGTTTACCTATGAGGGCCCGAACAACATCCGGGTCAGCGCGACCAGTGGCGCCACCTTTCAATTCACCAACAATCCGGATATGGCACAGATGTTCCAAATGCAGGGCACAAATAATCAGCCGCCCATGTCCATAGAAGCGATCACGCAACGGTTCTTCATGCCCATCGCACAGCAGACCGGCAGAACGCTGACCAGAACCTATGAACTTCCGCAACTGGCGCGCAAATCTCTAAGCGACAGCTCGCAGTACTACAGCGCCATGCCGCAGCAACTTGACGCCAAATCGTATGCACTGGAGTGGACTGACAAGCAAGGGATGTCATACGTTTCCGTGGTCAACATCAACATCGCCTATAGCCAGCCCTCCTCGTACTGGATTCTGATGTCGCAATACCTGGAAGCTCCACACGAGCATTTCCCGGCAGCACGGGATGCCCTGATCAACGGCCTCATCAACGCGCAGACCAATCCGCAGTGGCTGGCACTCAGAAACCAGCAGGACAGACAGCGCTCAGCGATCAGCAGCAGGCAGCATGCCGCACGCATGAACTCACTGCGTGCCGCGGGCAATGCCGCCGCGGATACGGGGAGAATCTACAGCGAAATCTCTGACATCAACCATCAGGGCTACATGAACCGCGACCAGATGAACAGTGCGGGACACCAGCGCACCGTCAACGCCATTGGCGAACGAACCGTCATTGCCAATCCGGAAACCGGCGAGCGCTACAATGTCCAAAGCGGCAGTAATCAATACTGGGTAAACCAAAATGACCGTTACCTGGGCAGTGACAACCCCAACTACGATCCGCGCCTGGACCCCAGCATGAACCAGCAGGAGTGGATCGAGTATGAAGAAGTCCAGTAGGGGCAGTGGGCAGCGGCTCGGGAAGTTCGGGAGAGAGGATCGGTGACCACATTAGACACAGCTGGATTCAGCCACGTAGGCGCCCGGCGTCACAACGAAGACGCAATGCTGCTGTGTGACGACCTGGGGCTGTATGCAGTAGCCGATGGCGTCGGCGGCCTGCACGGCGGTGAAGTTGCCAGTCGCATCGTTTGCGACACGCTGGAAGCGGGTTTGCGTGCGGGCCTTTCGCTGAGCGCGGCAATGGATCGTGCGCATGCAGAAGTGTTGAGCGCAGCCGCCCGCGGCGAAGGCGTTCCCGGCTCTGCCTCTACCGCTGTCGCGGTAACCCTGAATAAGGCTCGCCTGCAGCTCGCCTGGGTAGGCGACAGTCGCGCCTATGTCTGGGATGGCGAGCTTCAGCTGCTCAGCAAAGACCACTCTCTGGTGCAGACCCTGGTGGACACTGCCCAACTGGACTTTGCCGAGATCGAGCATCACCCGCAGAAGAACGTTATCAGCCAGGCGCTGGGAAGCCGCAGCGGCACGCCGGTTACCGCATACAAGGAAGGCTCATTGAAAACCCCCTGTGTGCTGATGCTGTGCAGCGACGGGGTCAGCGGCGAACTCTCCGAGCGCCGGTTAATCGACACTCTCGCTTCCGGACAAAGCGCAGAGGCCTGTGCGAGATCGCTGGTTGAAGCTGCCGTCGGTGGCGGAGGGCAGGACAACGCGAGCTGCATCATCATACGTGTGCCGAAAATGGGCCTGCCTCTCGCAACCGAGCCAACGCTGGCATTCATGCGCTATGGCGCAGACAACCGCTGGCACCTGGCAGAGACAGTTGCAGCCGGCGACACCCAGATGAACCCCAAAGTGGCAGACCACACCCAGACACTGGCACTCCCCGCGAAGGCAGAGCAGCCCCCAGCCGTGAAGAAAAAAATCAGCCTGTTACGCATAGTCACGGGGACCACTTTCAGCGTGATGCTCGTGGTCGGGCTGATCTACGCACTCGAGCGAACCACCGCGCTACAGTCCATACTGGCCCTGATCGCACACGATTAAGGTCGCCACGCGCTCCTGCAGCGGCAACATCAACGGGCTAATCGAACGGCCAGTGGAAAACGACCGCGAAATGAAAGCCATCATCCTGCAGATCGTTGCTTCCAGCGGTGGTGACGTCATCTTCGTCAATACGTTCGCCGTAGTACAGGCTCGCATTGAGATATTCCTTCGGCTGCCAGCGCAACCCGAGGCCCACACTACTCAGCACTGCGGCACTGCTGGTAGACAAATTATCGTCTTCGTCCCAGCTGCGGCCATAATCGACAAATGGAACCGCGGTCAGATTCCAACGGCTGTAACCGGCGTCGTTGACGAAAATGGGAACACGCCACTCCAGAGAGGCGGCGATTCCGTTATCCCGTACCAACTGATTCTCGCGGAAGCCACGCACAGAATACACACCGCCGATGGCAAGCTTTTCCACGGACAACAAGGGGTCAAATGCTTCCTGCCATACGCCACTGAAGACAATCTGGCTGTTGCGAAAAGGAAGGCGGCGTGCGTACTGCACCTGCGTGAGCAGCACAGTGAAGTCGCTTTCCGGAATTTCCGCTCCCGTATCAAATTGTACTCGCGGCGCGCCGTCGGGAATCATGGTGGCACCAAAAAGGTCGAGGCCGTAGCGCAGCGTTGCCCGCATGGCCAGTACCTGGAATTCGCCGCGTTCAATCCACTCGCCGCCAATACTTGCATTGGTGGCGGCTATCTTGCCATTGCGAGCGCCCAGAGAAAACGAAAACGGCCGGCCCAGCAGTGACGTGTCCGAGGCACTGTGACCGAGACCCGCTATGAGCGTAACGTAGCGATCCACACTATTGATCAGGGGATGACTAACGGAAACTGCCCACGTCTCGGTGTCGCTATCAATATCGAGCTCATCAAAGGGTGCTTCCACCACTTCCGACTTGCCCTGCTGATACTCGACTTTGAGACGGGTATCCCAGCTGTTAAGTGGCAGCTCATACGCCAAATAGGCATCCTGCAAACCCTCGCTTGCGCTTACCGCCAGCGCAAGCCGGTCTGCGCGGTTGGTCAGGTTTAAATGCTCCAGCGTCAGCAGTGCACGTTCAGCACCCACGCTGGGAGAGCGGTAATTGTCCAGCGACATGCCCAAACGCAGTGGATTCTCCTCGCGGATACGCAAGCGCAGGTCTGCCGCGCCCTGCGTCAGCCCGGGCACCAACACCCCGTTCACTTGGCGAATAAGCGGGTTGAGCTCCAGCATGCGAAGGCTGCTCTGGAGGTCGTCCAGATTGAGCGGACTTGCGACATGCCGGCGTAACCGCGATTCGATATAGGCTGGCGAGAGCCGCTCGTTCTCAAGGATCTGCACTTCCTGAAGCTCACCTTCAATGGCGCGCAAGGTCAGCACCCCCGGCTCGAGATCACCTTCCGGCAGTACCACCCCTGAATTAACATAGCCCCGATTGAAATACGCCAGTGACAAGCGTCGCAGCAATTCCTGAATATTTTCGGAGGACAAGTCCCGGTTCTCAAACGGCGCCACGATTGCATCCAGCTCTTCTGCTGAAAAAACGCTATTGCCCTTCACCTCTATCGTCGTGACGGCGAGAGGCGACAGGACTGTCGTCGCTGCACGCCCGTCGTCCTGCAGCGTAGGCGATGGCAGCACCTGGGGAGTCGGCACGCTCGACTTCGGCTCGAAATCCGGCTCAAATCCCGGTTCATCAAACCCGTCGCTACCGCTGGAGAACCCCCGCTCAATGTTCGGCCCAAGCCCCGATCCTACACCCCCCGGCTGCGCAAGTACCTGGAAAGTGAGTACGACAGAAACGGCACCCAGAAGCACCCGGCGAAGCCCACTTTTCACCTTCCGCTGCGCGCACACAGTAGTAACGACTAATTGCATTCCGATCCCCAATTCCGAGTCAGTGCAAGCTCCACGCCAGAAGCGGACGCTCGATCCAATTGGAAGGAGGCATCGCCATGTTCCATGCCGCTGGGTACAAATGGGCTCGCCAGGTAGTCGTCATCCGTCTCCGGCACCATGCTGTGACCGGTAATGACCAGACTGCTACCAGCGCCCGTATTCGTCGCACAGCGGTCCTGAATGAGGTCGGTTGCGTCGAGAATCGCGACATCCAGTTCGGTCACCGCGGCACTGATGTCCTGTTCCGGTGAATTTATCTCCAGACTTCCTTCTTCACCCAATGTTGAGGTGACCTGAAATACCGACCGTGCATCACGCAGAAACGATGCGGCATTGATATTGATGAGGCCACCGTTCCCGGCGTTGGCACTGGCTGTGAGCCCGCTATTGCGCACGAGCACCAGATCGGCCGGTGCGGCGGGATTACCCAGAGTGATCGAGCCGCCATTGCCGTCGGCATCGGACGAAGCCGAGCTGGCGGTAATAAACACGATACCCCCCGAACCCGGGTCGCTGTCCAGGTAGATATCGCGGCCAAAGATATTGATATCGCCACCACCTGCATTATCGGAAGTACCCTCAATTCTCGCCCGACGGAGCTGCACTTCATCTGCGGAAAGTAAAATGGTGCCAGCGTTACCGCTGCCCACTGCCGATGTCTGCACAAATCCGCCGCCGTCGAAACGCAGCAGATCACCGGCCACGATACTCACGTCTCCGGCATCGTTGACGCCTTGCGAGTTAGTCAGTAATTCGGTGTCTCCGCCATCAATACTCACGCTTCCCGCGCTGGAAACCAGGATGCTGCCACTACCCCCGTCACCGGTGCTGGCTGACTGTACGGAAACATTTTCCAGCGTAAGCGCCGTGCCCGCGCTCATCCGTACCTGGCCCGCCGGCGCGAGGCCACCGGTGCTGCTCTGTAGAAAGCTGTCGCGAACTCCCAGCTCTTCACTGGCGTCCAAAGTGATCTGACCGGGTGAACTGTCGACGTCGTTCGCGCGGGTGGCCGTACTGAAGGTAGCATTCTCAATGCTGATGGACCTGCCCGTCGCCCTTATCACGCCGGCTGCGCCCTGATCGGCAGCAATGCTCCCAACCTCAACAACCGACAGGGACAGCGCGCCTTCTGCCTGTATATCTACTCGACCGGCGTCTCCCACGCCGAGCGAAGAGGAAGAAAGCGTCGTGGGGCTGGGGGCAGAAACAGTGATATCGCTACCTCGCAACACTACGCCACCCGCCATCCCTGTGCCGACGGTTGAGCTGGTTATCGCGTGCTCACCGCTAACAATGAGCGCGTCCTCCGCGACAATTGACACGTTTGCGCCTGTTCCAGCCGTGGCCGTGAAACTGGAGATGCTGCTGGCGTTCGCCGCACCCTGGTTCTGCTCCAGCCGTACGCTGCGACCTTGCAGGGAAATCTCCCCGCCCGATCCGTCGGCACTCTCTGCGCCCAGCACATTGCTGCTGATGTCAAACTGGCCACGCAGCGTGAGGTCACCCACGGCCCCAACGAGAATCGCACCGCCGTCCTGTTCGCCCCCGGTTCCGGTGCTGATAACCGCGCGTTCTGTATCCGTCGTGAGCGCGATATCCCCCTCCGACAGTAACGCAATCGAGGCGCCCACGCCCTGCGCATTGAATCCGCCGAGCAAGGACGTGTTGTGCAGGTAGAGACCTCCCGAACCGGACTGCAGGCTGATCAGGCCCGGTGCCGCGAAGCTCGACCCGCTGGAAAACATATCAGAGAACTCCGCGCTGATCCGGTTGCCAAACAAGAGCAGGTCACCGGCGTCGCCCGAACCATCGGCGATACTCGCGATAAAGACCCTGCTGTCCCTCGCGCCTCGCAACGACACGTCGCCCGTAGCCAGCACGACAATATCGCCCGCACGCCCTGCCCCGATGCTTCTGGTTTGAATCTGCCCCCCCTGCAACAGGAATTCTGCCATGGGCAGCGATGCACTACCGCCAAAAATAATGTTGCCAGAGTTTCCCGTTGCCGCACCGAGGTCCAGCACACGACTGGAAACGAGACCACCAATCTGCTGGTAGCTGCCCGTATCAATGCGGATGGTGCCGGCATTCGCCAGCGTTGCCGTGGCGGTTTGCAGCACACTGCCGCGCAGTTGCATGCTGGACAGCGCGCGCAGGGAGAAGTCCGTCGGCTGCAGCAATGGGAAGGTGCTGATGAAGGAATTCTGGATCAGCAGCCGATCTGCGAGTAGTGCAAAACGGGAAACCGGGGCTACAGCATTATCCGAAAACAGCAGGTTGCTGTTTTCAATGGTTATGTCAGCGAGCGTGGCATTCTCGGCCGCGCTCAAGGCGTAGCCGGCAGACGTATCGACCGCAAGAGCGCCGCCCGGTGCGAGCGCGGCGAGCCCAAGATTGAAGGCCTGGAATTGCGAGCTGTCAGCAGGTGCCAACGGTCTGCCCGGATCTACTGCAGCGGAAATATCACCGGCCACCGTCACTCCGGCAAAGTCCGGATCGGCACTGGTCCCCACCAGCGTCATGTTGGAAAGCAACAGCGGCGTGTTCGTGCCATCAACGTCGCTCAGCGCCAGCAAAATGCCCCGTGGCGTGACCGCGGAGGGCAGATCCTGATGGTCGAGAAAACCAAACCCTGCTGGGTTTGCTATCGACAACTCCGAGCTTATGGTCGTTTCGTGTGAATAAAAACTGTCGCCGTTGTCAAAACCCAGCCGATTCGCGGTGGAGAATACGAATGTGCTCTGGGGGTCAAAGGCGGCTCCATCGCCGATGAAAATGCCATTGGGGTTTATCATCCACAACGCGGCTGAGGTCGGTGACAGAGTTCCGCCAGAGGAGCGGCGCACCTGCAGGGCTCCAGATATTTCTGTCGGCTGAACGCCTGTCACTCTGGCAATGATATGCTGTATGTTCGTCGCGCTGTGGGTGAAAGTCGCCGCTTCACCGGAGGAGAGACTGAAACTGGAGAAACTGTGGAACAGGTTATTCCCGGCCACTTCGCCGTCAGCCTGACCAATCTCGAAGATACCGGCGCGGGTAGCGCCCTCGATGTTGGGCCCAACGGTGCCATCAAAAACAGCCGCTCCCTGGGCGCCGGATAGCCATAGGCATTGAGCGGTGAGCAGCGCCGTAATCAACCGCGATTGTCGTACTGTTCTGGCCACGTTCGTTTTCCTCATAGTCGCACCTCTGCTACCGTCAGGCACTTGTTCACAACCAGTTCCCGATGAGCAGGAAAGGAGCCCACTTGCTCGGATGTTTATTGGAGGGATCGTTGATCAATTTCACCTGCGCCTCGCGCAGCCCCTGCGCCTTGGACACGTTGCCTGACGCGAGTTGCGCGTAGAACTCACTGACCACTTCGACGGTTGCCTTGTCGTCGACCTCCCACAATGTCGCCAGCGCACTTCTTGCACCGGCCTTGAGTGCAACACCAGCCAGGCCCAGTGCCGCACGATCGTCGCCCGCAGCTGTTTCACAGGCACTCAGCACCAGCAGTTCGAGCGTGCCACTGGCTGCAGCACGGGACTGAATCGTTCTGCCGAGATCAGTAATCAGGAACTTGTCGTCATAGGTCAGGAGGAAAGAATCATCATAGCTGCTGCCGAACTGTCCATGCGTGGCAAAGTGCACGATGCTGTACTCGCCGTTGGCAAGCTCCGACCTGACCTCGGGCAAGGTAAAGGCCTGATTCTGCAAAACATTCGCGGAGAGACTTTCGCGCAGCGTGCGCAGCTCCCGATCAACGCTGGGGAGGGCAGCAAACCCCTGCACAGACTCCGACAATCCACCCGCCAATGTGCGATACGATTCTCCGGAAAACGGCTTGGGATCCAGCAGAGTCAGGCCGGGTGTGGTCGCCAACGCGTAGTGTTCAACCAGAAAGCTATCGCCATCGTGAAGGGCGGCGAGAGGAATTGTCCGTAACGCCCCATCCGGAACTACCACCAGCGTCGCGATGCCGTGCATTTCCAGCACCGACACCAGGGGCTTTATCAGCCAGTCATAGAGCTGCCGGCCATGCGCCAGATACCCATCGGTACCGTTGTCGACTTCCAGATTCAGACGAAAGTCACGTATGCGCGCAATCAGGCGTGAGCGCTCGACAGGCACTGTGATCTGGTGGATGCCGCTGGCCGTCGTCAAGAGTAGTTCCAGTCGCGTAGCCAGCACTACGGGGTACAGAACCGCCGCATTCCCGGCCAATTGGTCGAGCACCACGCTCTCGTCACCCACACATTGTTCATCGAAGTAATCCTGCACCTCCGCCAGCTTCAGCTCCTCCAGGGCGAAACGCGCATCGCGCAGCAGTTTCTGCTTCTCATCCGCCTCTGCTTCGATCGCACTCTGCGTCAGGAGCGCATCGGCATAACTGTAGTAAAGAGGCTGTACAACGTCTGTGAAGGTATCCGGATCCAGTGACTCGAGGTTACTGCGTAGCGTGCGCAGCGATGCGACAGCTCTGGCGTAGGCATCGAGAGAATCCCGGGTATTGCCCAATTCGCCAAAGGAGCGAGCCAGCACCCATTCCCAACGATACTCCAGACCATCTACCTGCACCTGGTTCGCGTACTGAAGTGCCCGCTGGGCATAGATGACCGCCGCATCATACTGGCGGTCATCAGCGTAGAGTTCAGCGGTATAGCCGTTCAGCATAGAGCGTGTGCGTGGTTTTACATCCTGCATTTCTCCCGCTCGCTGCAGCTGCTCCAGGGCCGCCAGACGGTAGGACGCATCGGCACCGAACTCGTTCACCGCCTTGCGGTACAAGGATGCCAAGGCCATGCGCGCGCGACCCGGTGCATCGACCGGCAGCTGGTCGAGCGCATCTGCAATTTGTCGCGCTGTTACCAGAGCGTCCTCTACACGCCCGTCATCAAGCATGGCGCGCGCGCTGTTGACCCTGTAGATTATGCGAGAAGAGTCGTCCGGAGCGAGTTCCGCTGCGGCTAGAAAGCCCTCGATCGCCGCACGATGGTCGCCCTCACGCTGCATAATGAGTGCCTCGTCATTGCGCAATTGGCCAAGCAACGCGGGTGGCAGCGAGCCCTCCCATTCCAGTGCTCGCGCAATCGCGGCCGACGCCTGCCGCGTGGCCCCCTCGCGGTAGTACAACAGCGCGCGCTGCCGTTGTGCTTGCGCAACCTGCGCCGGCACGGCAGCGGACAGGCCCCCGAAATAATCCTGTAATGCCGTGAGCTCGTTATCGGCACGTGCCAGCGAGCCGAGCCGGCGAAGAAGGTCAATACGCAGCAAACGCGCATCAATCTCTCCCGGCGACAACGCTCCTTCCAGTTGTCGGGACAGCAGGTTTTGGTCCTGATCAAGCATTGCCAGCGCCGCGCGCAATTCGCCAGCAGCACTCAGTGCCATCGCCTGACGCAGGTCGCCACCGATTGCGCTGACTGATACTGCGGTGAACACGAGTAGACACGCCACACAGAAACCATGCGGTCGACGCCCCCGGAAAATTCGCTTAATGTTCTGCATACGGCCCCATTGCGAGTAATGCCTGTTCAGGTTGAAGTATAGGACGCATGTACAACCTGGTAGAAAATACCAAGCCGTACGGCTGTTTTTTTCCACAGCAGTGCTTTTCGTCGTTCATATAGGGTCCTGCAGGTAGTTACGGGCCTGCGGATGGCCGAGCTGTGCCGCGGCAAGGAAGTATTCCCGAGCACGCGTTGTGTCAGGCTCTCTCAGATGGAGTCCTGCGTCGTAGATCCTGCCCAGATTGAATAGCGCATTCCGGTCACCCTGCTCGCCCGCCAGGGTAAACAAGCGGAGGCTTTCATCGATATCACGGCCCAACAACCGACCGTCAAACAGGTGATTCGCCAGCAGCGTTTGCGAGAGAAAGAAGCCTTGCTCGGCGGATTTCTCCAGGATACGCAGTGCCGCGCGCCGCTGTGCATCGGTCTGCGCCAACGCAAGCAGTAGCGTTGCTTGTTGATACAAACCCAGTGGAGAGCCCTGGCGCGCGGCACTTTCCGCGTAACGCAGCGCGGTCTCCTTGTCTTTCCCGACAACCCAGCCGGTATCATACAGCTCGCCCAAAACCGACATGGCTCGTGCGGAGCCCGACGCCGCCTGTTGCTGCAACTCTTCAATAGCGGCCATGTCACCCGTCGATTTCACCCGCAAGATATCGGCAAAGATACTGCGCGGATACGCAGCAATAAATTCTTTTTCTGCACCCAGCAAGCCCAGGTTGACGGCATCGTAGAAAGCAAAGAATTCATCGGGTTCAGGCAGCATGGGGCTCAATGCGGACGTGGAAGGCATTGTCGACGCCGTAGCAGAGGATCGCTCTGAAGCAGGGGGGCGTGCCGAATCGGCGCCGTCGCCGGCACTAACCACCTCATCCTCCAGTGCAGCCGCGTCGAGATCCAACGGCTCACTCTGCCCGCGAACCGCCACCTCGGAATCCAGCGTTTCCTCCCTCTCTGCGGCGGTACTGACAGGCGCCTCCGTCTGCAGCGCAACAGGCGAGTCCCCCACCGGCACTGCCGCCACCGGTTCATCACCGCGCAGTGCATACCATGCTCCTGCGGCGGACAGGCAGAGAAGCACAAGCGCTCCGAGCCCGGCAGCACGCTTCCGTCGCGGCCCTTCGGCGACAGAAACTTGACCGCTCCTTTCCTGCGGGCTCACACCGGGAGCCGCCAGGATTGCGGTGGCGTCGAATGCGCTACCGGCAACGACGGGAGGCGGTCCGGTCGGAAGGTTGTCCAGCGCAATGAGTAAATCCTCGCAGCTGGCAAAGCGTTGATCCCTCTCATAGGCCAGCATGCGGTCGAGCAAGGCCTGTAGATGTCGCCAGTGCCCCGGCAACTGTGGCAATTTGTGTTCGAACCGCTGTATGGCGATCTCGGTCAAGTTGCGCCCGCCAAAGGGTGCATCGCCACTCAACATTTGAAACAGCATAACGCCAAGACTGTAAATGTCTGTACGCGCATCGAGCTTATGACCCAAGGATTGCTCGGGGCTCATGTATTTGGGCGAACCGATGACCGATTGCACCTGGGTAATCTGGGTGACGTCCTCGGAGTCCTCTGCTGCACGCGCTATACCAAAGTCTGTGAGCACTGCGGTGTCCGCATCCCGGAACAGAACATTGTCCGGTTTAACGTCCCGGTGGATAAAACCCTTCTTGTGCGCATAACCCAACGCACTCGCCAGCTGACGGGTAATGCGCAGGGCGATCTCCTCACCCAGGGGCCCAACCAAACGGCTGCGCAGGTCACCTTCCGCAAGAATTTCCATTGCCAGATAGAGCAACCCTTTATGCTCCCCGACATCGTAGACAGGTACGATGTGGGGATGCGACAACATGCCAACAATTCGCGCCTCACGCAGAAAGCGCTTGCCGAACTCTTCATTCGCCGCGAGCTCCGGTGCGATGATCTTGAGCGCCACGGGGCGCTCGAAGCCGCGCTGAATGGCCAGATACACCCGAGCCATACCCCCTTCACCAAGCAGGTGTTCGATGGTGTACCCGGGAATTTCAGGTAAAACGTCTGTCATGACGGCTGCGCTGTAGTGGCCCGACCCCTCAATCGACGAGCACCTCCAACCGTCTATTCAGTCGATGATCGGCTTCCGGCAAGCTATCCCCCCGGTATTTTGGCCTCCCCTCTCCCGCGCCTTCCACGCGCAAGCGTCCAGCCAGGGTGGGAAACTTCTGCACCAACTCATCGCGGGCAGCCTGCGCACGACGTTCAGAGAGGCTCATATTATGCTCCCAACTGCCACGTACATCGGTGTGCCCGACAAGCGTGAAGGCACGCCCATCAAAATTTTCACTGGCCAACACCTTGCCTAACTCCATGATGTTCTCACTGGTCAGCGCATCCATCTCAGTACTGTCAAGCTTGTAGTTGATGGGAATGCGCACCCGCGTCTTCTCCGCGTCACCCCCGGCCAGTCCGCTGGAGGCCAGGCTATCCGCCGAGAGCAAACCAAACTCCTGGCTGGACAGGCTGCGCTTGATAGAATCGCTTGAGATCGGCGTGTCGATCAGGCTGTGATCAAGCTGCCTGGCGTTCTCTCGCATCCAGGACGGAGGGTTAGAGTGTCGTTCAATGGCGCGGTCCAGGGTGGCCAAAGCTTCGAAGCGTTGGCCGTTGAGCGCCAGCACTTGACCGTAACGTGCGAGAGATACGGCGGCTTCATCCTGGGTGGCGGCATGCACTACCGCTTGCTCATAGGCATGCAGCGATTCTTCCAGCTTGCGTTCCCTCTGGAAGGCGGTGCCCATCAGGTGCCAAGCGGCATAGGAGTCGCAGGCCTCAATGGACTTGTTCAACCACGCTGTTGCCTTCTCGAAATCCTGCTGCGCGCCAGCTTTGCGGGCAAGATCGTAGTAGCGCTTGCCGTCAGCACAGGGAATCGCGGCATCAGCCGTCTGGGCAGCGAGAGCCGCCACCACTCCCGCTGCTGCTATCAGATTGCTCGATCTCTTGAACATGGTGTCCTCCTTCGCCTACTCATGATCTCAGGAAGCTGATGAAGTTGTTGTGTTGCGTGTCAAACGAGGCGCCGCGCGAGGCCCACGATGACTGCATCGTGGATACAAACGGGTTGTAGTAGTAGCTGTAGGCTGGTTGGTACAACCAGTACCAGCCACCGGTCACCGTCGCGAGGGCTTGCTTGTCGAGGTCGCGGCTGTCTTCCAGGTCGTTGATTGTGATATGGGCCATGAGAACTCTCCTTGAATACGTCGTCGTGCGTTACCAGGTTGCAATGTCTTTCGCCGTGCTGGCGATCCTGTATTAGGATAAGCAGAAACAGTGCCAACTTTTTATAACCACCCAGAAAAATTTATAAGCAATTGATATTATTGATATTAAAATTTTATTCAGCGCCTTTGGAGAGCAGATCCGGAAGTCCATCGCAGCTTTTTGTTTGAGCTTCCCCAACATGCTTGACGAATTAGTCAGCGATCAGGCAACACGGGGGACTGCGAGCAAATCGCGGGCATAAAAAAACCCGCCACAAGGGCGGGTTGGGTTTTGCGCTGGCGTCTCAGGAACGCAGGAAGCTGATGAAGTTGTTGTGCTGCGTATCAAACGAGGCGCCGCGTGCGGCCCAGGAAGATTGCAGCGATGACACAAAGGGGTTGTAGAAGTAGCTGTAGGCAGGCTGGTAGAGCCAGTACCAACCACCGTTCACGGTGGCGAGCTCTTCGCTGCTCAGGGCGCAGTTGTCGTTCAGGTCGTTTACAGTGATTGTGCTCATGGTGTATCTCCTCGGGTGTCTGTTTGGTTGGGAGTCGCTGTTTGCTGCTCCTTGCCATAGGCATTGCAGAAACGATGCCAACTTTGCAATTTCAGCCGAAATAATTTTTAACTCACTGTAAATTAACGATTTATTTTTCTCTCGCGTTTTTGGAGGCTGGCGGCGGACGCCGTGAACGGCGCTGAATGTTTCTTTGAACACCACTTTCTCGGCATTGTTAGGCGCAAGGAAACTTTTAGCCAGACCCACCTGCTGAGTTTGATGCATGGATCGGGTCCAGGCGTCTGTGGACGGGGGTTTCAGGGCTGTTAGTTCAGGTCAGCCACCCATCGCAGACGGCGGGTGGCAGGCGCCGCGCCTGGCAACATTGGAAAGAGAGTCGGTGGGTTGATAGCTCGATAGCTCGGTGGACAAGCAGCCTGTTCGGCACTATCAGGCACTGCGGGCATAAAAAAACCCGCCACAAGGGCGGGTTGGGTTTTGCACTGGCGTCTCAGGAACGCAGGAAGCTGATGAAGTTGTTGTGCTGTGTATCAAACGAGGCGCCGCGTGCGGCCCAGGAAGATTGCAGCGATGACACAAAGGGGTTGTAGAAGTAGCTGTAGGCAGGCTGGTAGAGCCAGTACCAACCACCGTTCACGGTGGCGAGCTCTTCGC